>Ga0209632_10000336_pt1 | contig 49786 bp, 47 predicted proteins | sample COG_10_FD_184754 | JGI IMG/M metagenome (GOLD analysis project Ga0209632, IMG submission 184754) | Pelagic Microbial community sample from North Sea - COGITO 998_met_10 (SPAdes) (version 2) | ecosystem: Environmental > Aquatic > Marine > Neritic zone/Coastal water | place: Helgoland, sampling...
GACATCAATTAATGTCGACTGCCCATCGTTATTAATATCTGATACCAAATCAGCACATATTCCAGTTAATTCTTGAGATATTATATTATCAGAAATTCCAAGAATATCGAAGATATCCAAATTACCTGTATTATTTAGATCTCCAACAATCCATTCGTTGCAAGCATCTGTAGGGAGAGCAAGAAAAGTATGCCAACCTCCAATCGGATTTTTTTCAACACGGCCAGATGAATCAGCAGCTTGAATAAAGTAATGCAAAACACTAGTATCCGTTATAGCAGGTATACCTCCAGACCAAATAGCCTCAGATACATCATCTTGTGTTTTTTCTAGCATTGTTGAAGACCATTCAATCTCATTTGGCCTTCTCCAAAATATTTTCATTGAATCTGATTCTAAGCCAGTATCGCTTAAATCTTTAATTTCGGCTTGAACTAAATAACCTTCTCCTGAAGGGACTAAATTATTGTTTAATGGATTATGAAATATCTGAATCATTTGTAAGTCTGGAATACCTTTTGTTCTACAATGCAGCGCATCTGTTGATTCCCAAGATCCAGTAAACCCCAATACTTCATATCCAGGCATTGCATTTTCATAAACTGTCAGAGCAGCAACATCCGAGCTTCCTCCAATTAATGGAACAAGAACTTTTTCATTAATTATCAGCGAGTTTGTGTAAGGTTCATTATTGGGTGTCCATATTCGATAGACATCCCAGGGTTCATTCCATGCATTTAAAGAGGAGGAAAAATAAGTCGAGGTTGCCTCTATTTGGTCAAATTGCGGGTGGCTATTGGGGACATCCCGAATTAAAACTTTTGTCGGACTTAAATATTTCCCCCAGCAATCTATATGGTCAATATATGTATTGTTAGGATCATCAATTACATGATAAGTATCAATTCCATAATAAGAATTCATTAACTGTAGTAAAATTGAATCAGCAATCTGATTTTCTTGAAATATTAAATCTGATGATGCAGATATACCATAACCATCCGTCATATAATTCCCACCAGCATGAATAATATCACTTGCATAAAAAGGTACATCAAAATAGTCAGATATTTTAAGGGGAGCATCATTGTCATTTGGTCTTGGCCGGTTATACGTAAAATCAACAACGGACATTTTATTATCACCATCCACAACCCACCAAGGGCCATAATCTCTTGTCCAATAGCTATCCGTAGATCCATTAATAAATTCTACATTCTCTATATTAACACCACCGCTATTAAGTACATTAATTGCTGAATTTTGTTGACTCTCGGAGACAAGACAATATACTTTAGTATCTTCAGCTATTTCGGAAATCAAATCAACTGAGATACCAAATGGATACCTTATCAATACGCCTTGCATCCTTTCATATTCGGCTATATTCCGAATAGGTCCGGCAGGAGGTTCAGTTTGCCTTCCCATTGAATAAATTTCGTGCAATCGTGTTTTTTCTTCTAGTGTTAGCCCTATTGGTAATTCTTCAGAAAAAGAGAATGAATAAATAATAAAAAAAAGAAATGGTGTTTTCATTATGAATGAAGAATTTTTAGGTTTTAAATGATACAGCTTTAAAAAAAACTTAGAACTGTTAAGATGCAGATAGAACTAATTATTGCCTTAGTCTGTAGGTTGCACCTTCCATAGTTTTGAGAAATTTTTCGAGCTGATTCTCTGTATGGAACAATTCATCAATAGGAACAAAAACATCACTAGAATACTCTATTTCATCATAATCTCTAAGAAAATTTGATTCAAGTTTTAAAATAACATCTCTAAGTACCATTGAAGGTATTTCTTTATTACGCATAAAATTAATTTGTAGATTAAGTTGTCCTATTGACGTCATATGAAATAAAGGCAAGGGACCGTCATCAGAGTTACATCTATATGTAAGTGTACCATGATCAGATCCTCTTCCCCAAGAAATATCATCTGCAAATTTTTCTGAAAATTCAATTATAGAGACGCCTACTTTTGCGACTTCCCTACTACATTCTCCTCTGAGATGATTGATAAATAATTTCTTATCCCAATTAGACATATCTTAGTACCTCGAAATTGTTCTTATTTAGCAAAATAGCAACGCTGAATTTAATAAAGTTTTTCTCTTTTTAAAAGTGCTCTGACAAATTAGATCATAATGCATTTTTTCAAAAGATTTGAATTGTGCTTATATTGTGGTTTTAAAAAACTGAATATAATGGTGAGAATTTTGTTTCACATATCAACTCTCTTTCGGTCTTTTAATAAAAGATTTTCTTATTTCAACTCCAACTTCAGACTTCTTATACATCGATAATGCTTTCTTGAGATATTTTAAAGGGCAAAATTGAAATTCAAAAAATAAATAAATGATAGTCTATTTTTATTTAAGATATTACTTTTATCATCAAGCCCCATAAAGAAATATGTTAGTAATTATTTTCAAAATTCAGACAACTTATTTCTGATTGATAAAAAAATAGATTGATTTTTTTTTTGAGAAAGTCAGGTTATATAATAAAAAAGGTATGCTCAACGAAACCAGGAATCGAGATCAGAATCTCATCACCTTTTTCAACTTTGCCAACACCCGAAGGAGTACCCGTAAATATAAGGTCTCCAGAGTCTAATTTCTTATCCCTAGATAGCTCACACGTAATCTCATTAGGACTCCATATCATGTCACTACATAAGCCATCTTGCTTTAATTGACTATTTACAAATAGCTTTAGTTTAATATCTTTGAAATTAATTTTTTCTTTAAATAATACAATCTTAGAAACAACTGAACTTCCCAAAAAACTTTTACCTCTAAACCAAGGCTTTCCTTCATTTTTTGCTTTTTTTTGAAGATCTCTTCTTGTTAAATCAACTCCTACACAAAAGCCGGATATTACAGAATCAGCTCCCATCGCTAGAACTAGCTCTACTTCGTGCTGCAGATCTACTGTATCTAAGGGATATTTTACGTCAGTATTTGATATAGTCCATTGCGGCTTTGAGAAAAAAAAGGGGGGAACACGGTCATCTTCACCCATTTCAAGTGAATGAGCAGCATAATTTCGTCCGACACAGTAAATAGATCTCAAAGGAAACGTTTTATTTGAATCTTTGATAGGTAAAAAATATGGTTCTTTGATGTTAAAGAGTGGCTTTTTATCAGTATCCTTAGATATAACCATATTCATTAAATCAATTAAGCGCTAACTGAAGCTCCATCATTTTGATTTATAGGCATAAACTTCATTAAATAATCAGAAGCACTTAATGCTGCTTTTGCACCCTCTCCCATGGAAATGATGATCTGTTTGAATGGCACTGTTGTTGCATCACCACATGCAAATATGCCTTTTTCAGAAGTTTCGCCATGTTCATTTATGATCACTTCACCGTGCTTACTTAAATTAACAATATTTTTTAAAAATTGACTATTAGGGATTAAACCAATTTGAATGAAAACTCCTTCAATTTCAATTTGATTATTTGCGTCCGTATTTCTATCCTTATACTGGATTGCTATAACTTTACCGTTTTTGGATATAATTTTTTTGGTCTCGGCATTTGAAATCAGTTTAATATTTACTTTAGATTTTGCTCTATCAAGCAATATCTTATCTGCTTTAAATTCCGGCATAAATTCTAAAACGGTGACTAATTTTACAATGCCCGATAGGTCTAATGCTGCCTCAATGCCGGCATTCCCTCCACCAACAACGGACACTTCTTTTCCTTTAAAGAATGGTCCATCACAATGAGGACAATAGGCAACTCCATTACCAATATTTTCTTTTTCACCTGGAACGCCTAATTCTCGCCATTTCGCTCCAGTGGCTATTATAATTGTTTTTGTTTGCAACACTTCACCAGATGATAATACTAAAGATTTAATAGGTCCTTTTTTTATTTCATTTACTCTTAAATGCTCTTTCACTGTTACATCATAATCTCGTAGATGAGATTGCATATCATTTGTTAGCTTTGGTCCCGTTGTGCTCGAAACAGAAATTAAATTTTCAATACCCATTGTTTCCTTAACCTGGCCGCCAATATTTTCAGCAACCATTGTAACGTTTAACCCTTTTCTTGCAGTATAAATTGCAGCACTTATACCTGCGGGCCCTCCTCCAACGATAACAACATCTTGAAGAGGTAAAGATTCAGCGCTAACTGGTTTTAAATGTGGATAGACTTCTTCTAGCTTCGTAATAAGTTTTGAAATATCAGATTTTCCTGAAACAAAAACTTCACCATTTAGATAAACACATGGGACACCCTGTATATCTCTTTCTTTCATTAATTCAGGATATAAACCACCGTCTATCATCTCATTACTTATATTTTTATTTAATAAAGAAAATTGATTTAATGCTTGAACAACATCCGGACAATTATGACAGCTAAGGCTCACAATCGTCTCAAACCTTAGCACTTCTTGAATGTTCTGTAGCATTATTTTAATAGAATCATCAAGCTTAATTTCAGACCCGCCGGACTGCAAGATAGCAAGTATTAAAGAATTAAATTCATGGCCGCTCGGTATTCCTGAAAAAATAATGCCTGTAGGTTTCTTATCAACCTCAATCGAAAAACTTATTGGACTACGTAGATTAGCGCTTTGGTCTTTTTCTTCAAGTATTAAATTATCAGAAACACTACAAATTTCAGTTAAAAAACCAACGAGCTCTTTTCTTTTCTTATGCTCGCCAGTCTGAAGAATTAAATGAATAGGCTTCTTCAGACTGGCAGTATAATTACTTACCGCTTGTAGGATTTCCTTATTTATTGGAATACTACTCATAGGTATTTTTTTAGATTTTCCCTGATAGATCTAACGATGGAGTAAGTGTGTCCTCACCTTCTTGCCATTTAGCAGGACATACTTCATCTGGATTGTTATGAACATACTGAGCTGCTTTGACTTTCCTTAAAAGATCAGCAGCATCTCTGCCAATACCTTCAGCAGTAAGCTCCATTGCCTGAATAACGCCATTTGGATCAACAATAAATGTAGCTCTATCAGCTCGGCCTTCACCTTTTCTTAAAACCTTAAAATTTTTAGAAATATGAAATTGATCATCACTTAACATTGTGTATTTAATCTTAGAGATTGTTTCAGATGATTCATGCCATGCTTTGTGTGTCCAATGGCTGTCAGTTGAAACGGAATAAATTTCTACGCCACGTTTTTCAAACTCTTCATGATGGTCAGCTAAATCGCCTAGTTCAGTTGGACAGACAAAAGTAAAGTCAGCAGGATAGAAGAAAAAAATAGCCCACTTTCCAGCAAGATCTTTTTCTGTTACAGTTACAAAGTCATCTTCACCGGGCTTGAATGCATCAGCGGTAAATGACTTAATAGGTTTATTAATTAATGACATTTCGAACTCCTTTTATTTTATTTATTTATTTTTAAATGTTTATTACAAGTCCCGATTAGGGTGATTTCTACATCGTCAACTTTAAAATTAAATTTATCTTTTATATTTTCTTTTATTCTCGAATCAGAAAGTGCGACATCAACTAAAGCGCCACATTTCTTACATTTAAAATGGTCGTGAGGTTCATTATTCCAATCATACCTTGTAATCGGACCATCATAAATAGTTTTTATTACTCCTAAATAATCTAATTGCTTAAGATTTCGATATACAGTACCCAGACTAATACTTGGAATTGACATTCTAACTTTACTAAAAACCCAGTCTGCCGTAGGGTGTGAATTCGTGGCATATAAAATCTCTTTTATAACTTTTCTTTGATGGCTAAACCTCATGCTATAATATAAAATATTAATAGTAATAATTCCTATTACTATTATAAAAAAGAAGAATTTTAGTATTATAATTGTTAAATTTGTACAAATAATTAACCAATTACCAAAAGGAATAGACCATGTTAAATGTAAATGATAATGCACCAGATTTCACTCTTAAGAACACTAAGAAAGAGGACGTTTCCTTATCTAGTTTTGAAGAAAAAACTGTTGTTCTAGCCTTTTATCCTGGTGCGTTCACGGGTGTCTGTGACACTGAAATGTGTGCACTGCAGGATAATCTGAAATCTTTCAATGAATTAAATGCTACTGTCTTAGGTATTAGCGTCGATTCACCATGGGCAAATGGAAGTTTCTCGAAGCAATATAAATTAGGATTTGATCTTTTATCTGATGTAAATAGAACCGTTACGACAGCTTATGATGTTCTATTTGAGGGCTTAGGGGGAATAGAAGGATATACCTGCTCTAATAGAGCTGTATTCATCCTAAAAGGTGGAGTAGTAAAGTATCAATGGATAGCTCCAAATCCAGGAGTAGAGCCCGATTATAATGAAATTAAAAATAATTTAAAGAAGCTCTAAAAAGAGCCCGACATAAAACCCCGCTTAGATCGGGGATTTATGTCGGAGTTAGAATAATTTTAGAAAATATTAAAACCTTTAAAGACCCTTCTTCGAAAGAAGAAATAGAATCATTCTTTCACAATAATAAAGAACCCTTTATTGTTAGAAACCTCATTAAAAGTAATATAGATTTAGAATTCCTCCTTAAAAAATTTTGTAATCAAAGTGTAACATCTTTAAATCCTAATTCAGATAAAGAAACTTTGACTATGAAAGAATTAATTCAGAAAATTAAAAATGGTGAGAAGTATAGACTAAGAGCTAACACAAAAATTGGTAACCAAATCTCTGAATACATCGATACTCAATTCTTGACTACATTAAAAGGAAACCTTAAACGACCATTTGACTTCCTATTATCTATTGGAAAGACCTCAAGACAAAGGACACTATTTTTAAGTACTAAGGATTGTACTTTTACTAAACATGCACATATTATTTCTGGGCTGATAATTCATTTATATGGTGAAAAAACATGGTATATCTCTGATGAGAGAGAGGATTTTTACCCAATTAAATATAAAAGGTTACTACACCCAAACCCTTTATATGTTACCGATAAAAATAAAAAAAGAGAGATCGCCTTTAATCTACGTCCAGGTGACTTACTTTATATGCCAGCATATTGGTTTCATTATACTGAATCACATGGAGTTAATATAAGTTATAGTCATTTTTTCACCGAGCCAATAACCTACTATTTTAGAAAAACATTCTTGATGTTTGCTTTTCAAACAATAACAAATCCTATTCAAGCAGTTATAAAAGCCATTCGAAGAGAGCCTGAGGAACACATCTACGATCGTGAAGATATTATAAAACGCTGCAATAAAATAAAAAATAAAGAAGAAAGACAAGAGGCTCTAAACTTTTTCAAAGTAAATGATTTTTCCTAAAACCAACTCTTAGATGATTTTTTTATAAAGCCTCTTGCAACTACACCAAGTAAAACCAAAAAGCCTCCCATTATTCCAAATATACTCATGGATTCACCTAGAATAATGAAAGCAAATACGGGGTTAAAGATCGGCTCGATGACAGGATAAATTATAGCATCTAGAGCTGAGACATGCTTAATAGCTGTACTATATAATATATAAGCTATTCCAAGCTGAACAACTCCGAGGAAAGCAATTATAAGCCAAGAATGAAGAGTTGAAGTAATACCTGATAAATATCCAGGACAACAAATAATAAAGGTAATAATATTACCAATCAAAACCGAGTGAATGGGGCTATCATTCTTTTCTTTTCTCATACAAATAGTTAATCCCGCGAACCCTATACCTGATAATATTGCCATTATTTTCCCATTTAATTGATTCATTGATAATTCCTCAATAAAAAAGAAACCTAGACCCAAGAATATCAAAAATATCGCTATCCAATCTATTTTTGTTGATTTTTCACCTAAAAAATAAAAACTAAACAATGCAACATAGATAGGAGCTGCGTATTGTATCAAAATTACATTTCCAGCAGTCGTCATCTTATTACCCAGAACAAAACAAATAACCATAAGTGTATAAAAAAGAGCTCCAGCCCAAGTATATTTACTGAATAGATATGATTTTGGTCTATCAAAAAAATAAATGACAACAGATGTAAAGCCACTTCGGACTCCCGCTATTGCGATTGGAGACCAAGGAATTAATTTGATTAAAAAGCCACCAGTACTCCAAATAATTCCAGTAATTAGTAAAAGTAGAATCGCTGAACTTCGTCTCAAACTATGTCCTTTATAATGTTTTTATGTAAAAACTAATTATCTCGATGGTTTTAACACTTGTCAAAATAACAACCCTAACAAATCCTGAATGCACAAGTTTTATAGAGATCTGATTATTAAATAATGTAATTATAAAAGCTGTGAGCTTAAAAACAACACTTTTACAAATAGAATCTTTTCTGCTTTGATTAAAATTTGGTTCTATTTTCATATGTCTAATTACAATAGTATAATTGCTAATTAAATTAACCATTCAAATATTAGTGTTTATTACATTAATATTTAGTTAGTTATGACTACTACAATATTTTTAATATTCAACATTGAATATTTCAATAAAAAATAAAAATGAGGTTTAATATGAAAAAGATTGAAGCATACGCACATTGTGATGGACCATGCGGAATTTATGATCCTTCAAGCGCAAGAATAGCAGGCGAGGCAGTACTGTCAATGACAAAAAAAATGCTTGATCTCAAATGCCCTGGTACAGATAACAATGATGCAATGGCAAGTTATTTAAACACAATGGGTAGATATACCTCAGTTAAAGAAGAAGAAGCTCAAAGATGCAAAGATGAGCTTTTAATTCTTTGGACAGATTATTTTAAACCTCAGCATCTAGACGATTACCCTGATTTACATACTATTTTTTGGAATGCCGCTAAATTGTGCAGCTCATGTAAAGTTGAAGTTTCAGTTGATCATTGTAATGAGTTAATGGATGCTATTGAGAAAATCCATCATATATTTTGGTCCACTAAAAACCGCGAAGTAGCTTGGTTTACTGCAGGATAGGTTGAATCAAGATTATTCAGTTCACATAATTGGAGATAGTATGTCTCCCCGATTTGTGGACGGAGAAATGGTTCAGTTTAAAACGCTCAAGAATGAAAATATTATAGCGGGTGATATTGTTCTAGCATATCACCCATTTATAAAAAAAATAAAAATTGTTAAAAGAGTTAAAAATATAAACCCTAATGGTGATTTTTTTCTGCAAGGAGATAATCCAGTTAAAAGTTTTAGCTCAGATAGTAGATCTTTTGGTTATATCAAGCGAAAAGAGATCATTGCCATTTTGAAGGAGAAAAGATGAATAAATTTTTACCATATCAAGTAAGCGCATTTAATGCACTGACACTAATCCTCGTAGGGACGTTTGGATATTTTCAATCCACCACACCATCCCCAACCGCTTTTATACCTGTTATTTTTGGAGTCCTTCTCCTTGCAGTAAATAGTGGAGTAAAATCTGAAAATAAAGTAATTGCACATATCGCTGTTACGCTCACTCTTCTTATCCTCATAGGATTAGCAATGCCACTGAAAAGTTCCTTCGCAAAAGGAGATTCAGGCGCAATCTTAAGAGTTTCATTAATGCTCATAACAACGATTTATGCCCTAACCTCTTTTATACAGAGCTTTATTAAAGCCCGAAAAGATCGTGAAAAGAATCTAGAGAGCTAAGCTTCAGGATATGGGAATAATTTATCTAAACTTGTAACTTTTCCAAATTGGTCCTTGTATACAATATGAGATCTATCAAACTTAGTATAAGAATCAACTCCAGTTGCCGCTGCAAGAGAATGAAGTCCATTTCTCAGAGTGATGATATAATTCAAGACTCTCCACTTTTTTTCATCGACTACTAATGCTTTCTGATGGCCTGGATCTGTTGTTGCAACGCCTACTGGGCATTTATTTGTATGGCATTTTTGAGCACCAATACAACCTACAGAGATCATCATTCCCCTCGCAATATTAACTAAATCAGCTCCACTTGCTAACGCAATAGCTATTTTGTCTGGACTAAATAGTTTTCCACTTGCAAATAATTTAACTTTATGCCTTACTCCAAACTTTCTTAAAGCATCATCACAATAAATGATCCCTGATTTAATTGGCATACCCATGCTATCTGCCATTTCTTGATATGTTGCTCCAGAGCCACCTTCACCACCATCAACAGTAATAAAATCTGGACCACCACCAGACTCGGACATATACTTAGCAAGCTCATCAGCACTATCAGAGCCACCCATAACAATTTTAATTCCAACAGGCTTACCTCCTGTCTCTTTTAGTTTATGAATAAATTCAAATAGAGTTTCAAGATCATTAAATTGATTATGTCTATTTGGTGAGTCTACTGTTTTCCAAGGCTCAACTCCTCTTATAGAGGCAATCTCTTCATTTACTTTACTTCCTTCTACGTGTCCACCTCGAATTTTAGCCCCCTGGGCAAGCTTTATTTCAAAACAAGCAACTTGAGGGTTTTCTGATTTCTCTTTGAATTTTTCCCAACTAAAACTTCCATCAATATTACGAACACCAAAAATCCCTGATCCAATTTGCATAATCACATCTCCCCCACCAACAGTGTGGTAAGGGGCAAGGCCACCCTCTCCAGTATGAACCCAAGATCCTGTTGCCATTCCCAAACCATGACTTAATGAGCTGATTGCATTTTCTCCAAGTGCTCCATAGCTCATTGCACTCATACCTACAGGGCCTTTTACTTTCCATGGCTTTTTGCAATTTGCCCCGACAACTATTGCGTCCTCTTCCGATAATGTCCAGGGAGAGACCTCAACATTCTCAAGATGTTCTGTCCTAGAGAACAGACCTTCAGTCCCAACATATCTTCTTGTTGAAATCTTAGGCATAATATTAACTTTCATTTCTTCTTTTTGTTTTGGGAACATTGCATTTTTAATAAATAACCCTGGTTTATCAAAATCTCTTTTAGATCCGAATCCAATAACTGTTTTTAAGTATTTCCCTTGAATTACAATATTTGAAAAATCGGTCCGACTAAAAGGTCTACCTTCATCATCGGCATCAAAAAGATATTGTCTAAATTCAGGACCAAGCATTTCGAGAAGATAACGAATTCGACCTAAGAGAGGGAAATTTCTAAGTATCGAATGTTGACTTTGGTTTTTATCCTTAAAATACCATACTAATAATAAAAGGGGAGGGACTGATATCATTATCAAAATCAGACCAATAAGAATTTTTACAGCAATTTGCTCCATCATAGTACCTCTATCCTTTATTTACTTTACAATTAATACTGGGCAGTTGCTTTTCCCAATTACGTTAAGTGGCTTGCTTCCCATGAAAAATTTTGCTAATGGTGATTGAGTCGATGCTCCCATAATAATGATATGATCTTCTCCAGCAGCTTCTACAATATTAAGTACAGGGTCACCGACTTTTAAAAATACTTCTGTTTTAATACCGCATCGCCGCATCATTTTTTTTGCGCGCTCTAACGCAAATGTTGAATCTTCATTATAATCACCACTTTTACTAACTAATATTAAGTCAACAGTTATGCCAAATGCTTGCGAAACTCGAACTCCATATTTAACAGCTTTTGATGTCCCAGGTGAATCATCCACAGCTAGTAGTATGCGATAATTCTTATCAGGATTAAAATTATTAACGATAAAAATAGAACTTTCAATATATTGTATGAAATCATGAGCCATACTTCTTTTGCCACTACCTCCTATAATCATTAAATCATAATTATAGGTTTTTACTTCATCTCTTAACTCATCTATAATATCGCCATTCCTTAAGATTAGATTTAACCTTTCTAAAGTTAAACCTTCTAAATGGATTTCAGCTCTATTGGAACTCTTTTGATGTAATATTTTTTTTGAAAAGCTTTCTTCAACTGCATTAGAATCAATGAAATCATTTTCTATAAGATAAAAGTAGGCCCATTCTAAAACATCCATTCCAGGTCGCCCAATATTCCAAGATTCTATTATTTCATTTGCAAGGTCGACATCTTTCATACTGAACTCGTTTATTTTTTCTCCAACATCAAGGATCGTTGTAGAAGCATTTAATTCACGAGATATTTTCATACCAACGTCAAGAGTTGGCTCTGAATATTCTTTACTACTGATTGCAATTAATATTTTCATGATATTATTGGCCAATAAAAATGTGAGATTAAAAAAAGTAATACAACAGAAATAATAAATAGCTTCCATCCTGCTTTTAAATAATCACTAGAAGTAATCAATCCAGTAGAATGTATTATCATACAAGTAGGTGATGCAACAACCGTGAGATACGCAAAAGCGGAAGCAATAGAGGTCATAAGACCAGTAATAATTGGATCACCGCCCATATCTAATACTATCGGGCCTAAAACTGCAACAGTTGCGGCACTACTAAGAAGGTTTGTTAATAATCCAGTCATTACAACAGACGTAAACCAACGGACTATACCAATATCTTGAAAGAATATTTGAAGATAACTTAAAATTTGATCGGCAACCCATAATGCAGCTCCTGTCTCCTTCATCTGAATACCCAATGAAATAGCGGCTCCAAAAAGTAAAATTACCGCCCAATTTGTATTTTCATTTATTTGTTTCCATTCGACTAGGCCAAACGACAAATAAAGGAAAACACCACACAAAGCAACAATACCAAGGCCTATATAAGGACTTAAAAAAACCCAACCTAAAAAAACAGCAATAAATATTATAATTGCTAGAAGTTGGTCTAATGTCATTTTTCCATTTTTTGCAACCTGCACTTTCAATTTCCGAACAGATGAATCCATTACTTTTTGTGAAGGTGTAAACGTAAACCAAAGAACAGCAGAGGTAATTGGAATTTCGAGTAAAAGCATTGGGTAAGCATATTTCATCCATTCTAAATAAGAAATTTTTGCCATCCCAAACTCAGCAAGATATCCAATCATAATTACATTTCTTCCTCCACCAGAAGGAGTTCCAATTGAGCCGATTGCACAACCATATGCAATCGAGAAAAGTAAAAGAGTTGATAAATTTGTGGCCTTTCGAATTCCAACTCCAGCATTTTTTATTAAGGCCAAAGCTACCGGTAGCATCATTGCCCCGACCGTGTGCTCACCGATAAATGAGGATAAAATTGCTGATATTGCAAGAAATCCAGTTGCAATTCGCCAGGTTTTATTACCTGTTAAATTAATAACAAAAAGAGCCAATCGTTTATCTAGTCCTTGAGAAACAATTGCAACAGCAAGCATTAAAGACCCCATTATAAAAAAGACTGAATCACTCATGAAGGAAGATGCAACTCCATCAGGGGTATCAATGCCTAAAATAACTTGCATAATTAGAATTAACATCGCAACTGCTGGAAGAGGAATAGATTCACTTACAATCAAAATTAACGTAACAGCGACTATAATTAATATTCTATGACCGGAAGAATCCAATCCTTCTGGAGATGGTAAATAAAAAGAAGATAAACTTAAGAGGAAAGAGAGAATCAGCCACTTTTTACGAGTGGCCCAAAAGAGAATATTTGATATAGATCGTGCAGAAAGCCCTAACATGTATGATTAGAATTTATATCAGATTCAAATAGAGATACTCCTTTTAGATTTTTTTTTAGACCAATAATACATTCCAAAGCTAAAAAGCAACTCAGCGCCTATAAAAATGAATAAATTTTTTGCAACACCATCATCAAAGCCATAACTATGCAGTCCAACTTGAAGAAGATTTACACCAAACCAAGCCATTGCGACTATAATATTATTCAAAGACATCCCTAAAGCAAAGTCTTGAGCTTTTGCAAGGCCAGATAAACGCATATGTATCATCATCAATTGCCATAAAACTATTAGCAAAGCACCATTTTCTTTGGGGTCCCATCCCCAAAACCTGCCCCATGATTGGTCAGCCCAAATTCCACCTAAAATTGTACCGAAGAGTGTAAAAAAGAGCGCAACAAGCGTAACGCCAAACATATTATTATATACACTTTTAAGATAGGCTGTATTGCTTGGCTCTCTTATAGACTGCACAAGATAAAGGTGTCCAATAAAACCAGCAACTAATGATGCACCATATCCCATTGTGATAGTTGTGACATGAGTTGCCAACCAAAAATTAGAATTTAAAACTGCCACAAGCATATTTAAGGTGTCTCCATCTGAAGCATAATTAAACCCAATAAAGTGAAATATTGTACCACCCACAGCACCGACAAAAATACCCAGTCCATCTTTTCTAAAATATTCTAGTATTAACGCAAATAGAATAACAATAAAAGAAACAAATAAGACAGATTCATACAATGTTGATACTGGAGGCCTGCTCATAATAATCATTCTTAATATAATGCCATAACCATGAGCAAAGAATCCAATGAATAATGATAAGAAAGATAATTTCCTAAGAGTATTCGGATTAGACATCCAACTAAATCCAAGCATTAAAAAGGCAAATAAATAAAAGCCTAAACTTATGTAAAAAAGATTTACCTGATTGAGCCAAGTCTCTTTTTTTAAGGTATCAATGTTAAATAAGTTTTTAGGAATATTTTTTAATGCAGATTCATATACAACTAATGAAGACGTCATTGCGCTTTCATCATTTTCCATTCTAGCCGCTAAATATTGTTGTAAAGAATTTAAAATCTTATTTTGATAATTATCGGGATTAAGTCCATTCAGAATAAACTCTAGAGGAGATATCCACTCTTCATCCTCGCTACCAATATTGGGTGGGATTAATCGAAGTGATTTTAGATAGCTAATCTCTTCAAAACGCATTGCATTACTACTTAATTCAATTAATTGTTTTTCAAAGGTCGTCCTTTGATTATTTGGCTTTTCATCTATGATACTTAAAAGAGCGGCTTGGTTCCTTAATCCAGGTAAAATTTGATTAAAGCTGTATTTATGATCCGTACTCCAATCTAAAAAAATACTTGAAACAACTTCAGGGTTTCTAATGTTGAAAATTTTTAGATTTTTTCCAGCTTCAGGGTCTAAAACTAAATTCAATAGCCAGTCGGTTGCCGATAAATTTATTTTTGATATTGACCTTTTTCCATAAAAAGCTAGCAGATGATTACGAGCATAGGTATCTAATGGTTTAATCCTACCTTCATCTTGAATTGGAATATCACCAATAGTAAAACTGCTCACATAGCTTAATGGTAATAGAAAAATAGTAATGAATATTAATTTTATATTTTTATTCACTGATTTGTATAGGTTTTTTTTTGATCATTTTTGGCAAATTAACCATGAGATGGACTAATAAGCCAATACTCATAATTATACTTGAAATATATGGAAATAACCGTCCGTAGTTTTTCACTACAGCTAAAACGGTTGCTTCACCATCTAGTTCTTCAATGAATGAAGCTTGAAAGAAGGTATAACCCTGATGGCGCAATGGCTCATTCATTTGAATTAAAACTCTGCGAGGGACTTTACTTTCAATTAAATTGATTTCAGAACTAAAACTTTTTGCAACATTTGTCCCCGGGTGAAGGACTTTTTTAAAATCTAATAGTTCAATCGAAAAAGGTAGATAGCTCCTTTCTCTTCTAAACTCAGTAAAGTATTGGTTTTCTTTAAAATCAAATATATCTAAATCTCTTTGCCCAAGGAAAAGGCCATAAATACCGTCTGAATTATTATCAGATCCTCTAACTCTAAAAATTATACTTGGTCTATTCTGGGTGTTTTCCTTATCAGGTTCTTTTGGTAATAAGACAAATTCTTTTAAAAACCCTTTATAGATTGAATCTCCTAGAGTAACCCTGTTTTGTATTCTTGTATTCTCGATACGACTTATAATCTCAATTTTAACACCAAGTCGTTCATAATTAATAATTTGACCTTCAGATAATAATTCATCATCGAATACAATATATTCTAGACTATCTTCCAAGGATATATTAACAAGGCATAACTCCATTCTATGATAATCATCTACAAAATCAACATTTCCCCCTTCATTAATGACCATATTACCTTCAGAACTAAATTGAGCGGTGACTCCGCCTCCAACAAGTAGTAAAAGACCTCCAATATGAAGAATGATAACTCCAACTTTTTTCATTTTCCAAAGATTCTTTTTAAAGAGACTTGAAGCTAAGTTGACCGTCATAATGATTAAAGTTAATCTTCCTCCTGGTAGTGGGATATAATCAAAAAGAATAAAGTAATAAGTTGAAAAATACTTCATTTGGGATGCATATAAGCCAATATCTTTCTGAGCAATCGTACCAAAAAAAACTAATACCATTAACCAGAGTACAGTGTAAACAAAAATCTTTGGATTACTGATAATTTTGTAAATATTGTGTAGAATCATAAAGAAGAATCTATTGAATTACAAAATTTTATAAACTGATCTTCCATTTCTTCAAGACCATCAGAACTAATTGATAGCTTTATAAAAAGCGTAGTCTCTTTTAATTGAAAAATTGATGCAATTATTGCAGTCTCTTTCTGATTTGAGTTTATTAATTTAAATATTTTATATTGCCCTAGCTTTCCAATATTCGATTTAGAAAACTTATTAATATCAGTCATAGATGAGGCATTTAAGCCTATTTGTTTTTCCCAACGGTTTACATTTGCTTGAGTTCCCCCACTTGCTCCACCAAATGAAGTTATTGAAAGATCTCCCTCTCCATTTTGATGAGGAACTCTAAAACTTGCAATTCGCATTTTATGACCTGGAACATCTACCCAGCTTGATGGCTTATCCCATTTAAAATTGGGTTTATTAAGAGATTTATTCAGACTAATCTCTTCTTTTTTTTCAATATTCGCTTTTGGTATTTTATATACACGAATGTGTTTTTCTTTATTGCAAGCAATAAAGAAAAACAATAATAATATTCCTATCTGCTTGATAATCATTATTCCGTTTAAGTATTAATTTTATATGTTGAATTTGGTTCTTAATCACAATAATCTTCAAAACCATTTTTATAAAAAATTGTCTATCAGATGTATTTAAAAATTAAATTATTTAAATTAAAATTTTGGTTTATTATCATTTTGAAGTCCAATATATTACTGAATCATAAAATCAAAAAATTATTTAAATTTCCATATTTCTTCTTAATAAACTTTAATAAATATTAATAAATATTAATGACTAGAATAAAATCAGTTATAAATCAAATAAAAGATTTTGCAAAAGAAGATTTTCCAGTAAGGAAAGTTTCACACTACTTAAAAAATGTAAAGATTAACCAGGAAGAGCTAAAAAAGTATATTTTTTATAAAAAGAAAAGGTATACTCGTAACTTAATACATAGAGAAGAAGATTTTGAGCTTATGATTATCTGTTGGGCACCAAATATATCTGCTCCAGTTCATGGTCATGAAGGTGAAAAATGTTGGGCTAAAGTATTAGACGGTCAATTGCAAATATGCAATTATACCCAAATCTCTGAAAACCCACTAGAGATAAAGCTTTTAAAAGAGATCCCTTGTGAGCCCGGTTATCTTGATGGGCCAGCAGATATTCATTCTGTCGAAAATTTGTCAAAAAATTTCGCAATGTCGCTACATGTTTACGCTAAGCCATATGATGCATGCGATATATATAATTTAGAACAACAAACAGTCAAACGCTCTAGACTTGGCTACTACAGTATTAATGGAATTGTATGCTAATTTTAAATAGAGTCTAGTTTCTCTATTCTTTTCTGATGTCTTCCGCCAGAGAATGGTTCTTCTAACCATAGTTTGATAATATCAAAGATCTCTTCTTGCGACATAAAACGAGCACCGAGAGATAAAATATTAGCATTATTGTGTTCTCTGGATAACTTAATAATATCTTTAGGACCATTGTAAAAAACAGCTGCTCGACATCCTTTAATTCGATTTGCTGCCATTGCTTCCCCTTGCCCTGATCCACCTAAAATAATACCTCGACTCATTGGGTCTTTTGCAACCGCTTTTGCACATGGGAATATATAATCAGGATAATCATCTAAAGCATCATATTCATAAGCACCATGATCAATAACATCATATGATTTTTCGAAGAGGTGATCTTTAATTATATTTTTTAACTCTAGACCCGCATGATCAGTCGCCAAATGAATTATCATAATAATTTACTCAAATGTTCTTTTATTCTATTGACTACTTTTTCTGGAGTAAAGCCAAATTCTTCAGCTAATACTTTTCCTGGGGCAGAAGCACCATAATGATCTAACCCAATATTAAGACCGGTTTGACCAGTAAATTTTTGCCAGCCTTGTGTGATTCCAGCTTCAATAGAGACCTTTAAAACTCCGCGCTGTGGTAATAATTCTTCTCTATAATCAGCTGATTGCTCTTCAAATATTTCCATGCACGGCATACTAATTACACGTACTTTTTTATTTACAAGTAATTTAGCGGCTTCTAGAGCCAATGAGACCTCGGATCCAGTTGCAATTAAAATAATTTGAGGTGCGGCCTCACAATCTTTGATTATATAAGCACCTTTTCTAACAAAAACATCTAAGACATCATAATTAATTTTGGAGACAGGTACTCCTTGCCTCGTTAACAATAGTGCACTTGGAGTATCCATTGTTTCTAATGCAAGCTTAAAACATACCGCTGTTTCTTTAGCATCAGCAGGTCTAAGGACATTAAAGTTTGGTATAGCTCTCAAAGCCATAGCATGTTCAACGGGTTGGTGAGTTGGACCATCTTCTCCAACGTAAAAAGAATCGTGTGTGAACTCATGTAATACTCTTACACCTTGGATCGCACCAAGGCGTAAAGCTGGTCTCTCATAATCGGCAAAGACTAGAAAAGTACCTCCAAATGGTATTATCCCACCATGAAGCGCCATGCCATTCATCATTGCTGCCATCGGAAACTCTCTGACACCAAATGGAATATTGCGACCAGAATGGTTTTTTGCAGTAAAATCTGAATATGCCTCTGCAAAATTACCGGTATAGTTAGAAGGCTCTAAGTCTGCAGAACCACCAATGAGGTTTGGTAACAATTTTGAATATTTATCAAGGGTTACACCAAATGCTTTCCTTGTCGCAATTAGGCCCTCTTCTTCAAATTTTGGAAATTTAAGGTTTGGAAGATCGTCGTCAAAAAATGATGAGATCAATGAGGAGACTTTATCATCATTTCTAAAAGATTTAACTTTATTTTCCCATGAGTTAGCATTTTCAATTAATTTTTTAAAACGCTTTTGAAAATATTCTTTAACTTCATCAGGAGAATAAAAAGGACTACCTGGCAAACCTAATTTGTCTTTTGTCAAATTTATTTCATCTTGAGGTAGCGGAGCACCATGAGTGTTATGATCCTTTTCCATATTAGCCGTCCCCTTAGCCATAATTGTATTACCAATAATTATGCTAGGTCTCTTACTCTTTTGGGCTTGTTTTATTGCATCATTTAATTCTGAATGATTATGTCCATTTATTTCTTGGACATGCCAATTAAAACCTTCAAAAACTTTATAATAATTAGTTGAATCAGATCTATTGGTATGTCCTGAGATTTGAGCCTCATTTGCATCATAAAACACTATTAATTTTTCTAGCCGTAAATGTCCAGCTAAGGAAGCTGAACCTAAAGTAACAGGCTCTTGAAGATCTCCATCACTGGCCAAAACATATGTAAAATGATCTACTAAATCACCCGCTGGTTCACTTTTATCTTTTAATGAATTGTGTAGATATGCCTCAGCATGGGCCATTCCTACGCCCATCGCAAAACCTTGCCCAAGTGGTCCAGTTGTACATTCAACGCCAGGTATTTCTACTTCAGGATGTCCTGGAGTTCTGCTATTTAATTGACGAAAATTCTTAATATCTTCCATATCCAGCCAACCAATTAAATGGAGTAAAGAATATTGCAGCATGGACATATGTCCACCGGATAATATAAATCGATCTCTATTAAACCAATTTGGATTTTCTGGATTGAAGCTTAAAAAATCGCTATACAATAAGTAGGCAAAATCAGCGCAGGACATTGGTCCACCTGGATGTCCGCTATTTGCTTTGCGTATAGCATCCATTACCAATCCTTTTATGACTGAAATGGAGAAATGGTCTTTCTCTTCTTTTGACCATTGCTGAAAAGTTTCTAATTCTTTGTATGTTTTCATTATTCCCAACCAAATTTGATTATACGCAAGTTTTATTTTTTTATATAATAGTAGTTATTAAATGATCTTATGATTTTGAAAGCTGATAAAAATCTTTTATTGTTTTAATTGGGTCCTTAGCGTTGAATACTTCAGAGCCAGCGACTAAAATGTTTGCACCTGAATCGATTACTTCCTTTGCGTTGTGAAGTTTCACACCCCCATCGACTTCGATTAAAACATTGTCTAAACAATTTTGATTTAAAAAAGACTTAATTTTCTTTATTCTCTGATTCGAACCTTTAATATAGCCCTGGCCACCAAAACCTGGTTCTACAGTCATCAATAAAACCACATCTACTTTATCTAAAAATGGTAAAACATCATTTATCGAAGTTTTTGGTTTTATAGATATTCCAGCCTTACAACCACAGGAATGTATCAAATCTATTACACCATTAGGATCGTCAGTAGCTTCTAAATGGAAAGTGATATTATCTGCACCTGCTCGAGCAAATGGTTCTACAAGTTTTTCAGGATCAATTACCATCATATGTACATCCATAAACTTTTCTGTTTTACTTCTAAGTGATTTTAAAACAGGAGGGCCGATAGTAAGATTTGGAACAAATTGATTGTCCATGACATCAATATGGATCCAGTCAGCGCCACCTTTTTTACAAATCTCTAACGCTGATTGTAAATTTGAAAAATCTGCAGAAAGAATAGATGGTGCTAGTTTGAAATTATTAATTATTTTCACCTATTTAAGTTATAAAAATAAAAACAAACTTTCCTTATAGATAAATAAATTCTATCACTTCATTTAATTTTTCACTTAGACTCATCCCGACAGGACATGTCTTTGCCGCTCTTTCTAGCTTTTCTCGATCTTTTAATTTCAATTTATTTTTAAATATAATTTTTATTCTGACTTCTTTAATCCTTCTCGGGTTTGATCCCATTGTTTTTTGAACCTCTGCACAAGCTTCTAGAATATTTACATTTGAACGCTTTGCTACTATTCCCATTATTGTTAGAATACACGAGGCAAGCGCAGTCGCGACTAAATCTGTAGGTGAAAAAAATTCACCTTGTCCTTCATTATCTTTTGGAGCATCAGTAGTCAGTTTTTCGCCTGAATCTATATGAATTGCTTCTGTTCTTAAATCACCTTTATAAAAAACTTTTGAAATCATTAAAGAACCTTCATTTATTTAGTTAATTAAATCTGGTTTTACTGAAAATAAAATATTTTGATATCTATCAAACGAATAGGCTTAAATTTTTTATTATTTCTTCATTTAATTTTACTTCTGATATTTCACCGGACACAAACTTACTAATTAAGTCTAATTGTATTTCACCTCGACGATACACTTCAGCATAAGGGATTTCATGAAAAGAGACCATTGAATACCTAGGAATAAATCTATTTGGAAATCTTCTTTCCAATAAAAGCTCGACTTCTCTATGTTTTTTATAATCTAGATTATTTACAGAGTCACGCATTTCAATATAGTTTTCCAGAGCCATATTTGCTATTGCGTGTCCATTTTCGACATGATTAGTCCCAAAATCATTAAACATAGCCCCTAGGTCACCACTATTTTCATCAATTAAAGAATCAATAACAGTACAATCTTGGAATGAAGCATTCATTCCTTGTCCAAAGAATGGAACTATTGCATGAGCTGCATCACCCATAATAAGGGCAATATCTTTGTAATTCCATTTTTCACAGTATATGCTCGCTAATTTTCCAACTGGATTATTTTTAAATTCATCAACTAAAGATGGAATTAATTGTATTGTATCTGGAAATTCTGTTTCAAAGAAAAATAGGATGTCATCCGAAGATTTGATTTTTTCAAAACTACCTACTCCTTTCATTGGGGCAAAAAGTGTACAAGTAAATGATTTATCCATGTTTGGAAGCGCGATTAGCATAAAATTGCCTCGAGGCCATATATGCAGAGCATTAGGATCCATTTTATACTTTCCATTTAGCGATGGTGGTATTGTTAGTTCTTTATATCCATGCCCTAAGGGCTTCTTCCTAAACTTCAGATCTTCTTTTTTCAACATTAAGTTTCTTAATTGAGAAGTAAAGCCATCGGAACCAATTAATCTATTAAATGAAATAGCTTTATCACCAAAATTGATTTTTTTATTCTCAAAATCTGCATCAGTTAATTCGTGGTTAAAAGAAAGTTGAATATCCTTTTGCCTCTCGACATGATCTAATAAAGATATATTTAAAAAAGATCTTGATACAGAATAAATAACTTCATCTTTATTCTGTCCATATAGCTGCAAATGAGTATTGCTATTTTTATCATGCAACATTCGACCTTTCATAGGTATTAAATTTTTCTGTATCTTCTCAAATATACCAATATCTGTTAGTGCTTTTATACCTCTAGCCGAAAGAGCCAAATTAATTGACCTCCCAGCACCTTGAGGTGTTTTTCTCATATCTGATCTACGCTCATATAAATCAACTTTATAACCTCTTTTAGAAAGATAACTGGCTAGTAAAGGCCCAGACAAGCCTGCACCAACTAATGTAATATCAAATTTATTCATTTAATACATCTCTGATTAATTTTACAGTATTAAAAACCTCTTGAAATGTATTAAATAAAGGATGCGGTGCCAAACGGATTACATCCGGCTCTCGCCAATCGCAAATAAGCCCTTCTTCAATTAGTCTATCAAAGACTTGTCTCCCTTTTTTTATTGAGATTGATAGTTGAGAGCCTTTATTGTTTGGTGTAATGATAGATACCTCTGGTAAGTCAATCTTTATTAAAAACTCAAGATAACCTGTTAATCTAATTCCTTTATTTCGGATATTCTCCATACCTGCTTTTTCATAAAGTTCTAGCGATGCCATTAATGGAATCATACCCATAATTGGAGCATTACTAATTTGCCATCCTTCAGCTGTTTTTATAGGGCTAAACTTTGCTGGCATTTTGAAACGTGTATTTTTATCATGCCCCCACCAACCCGCAAAACGAGGGCCTTTCCAATCGTGGTGATCTTCATGAATAAATACTCCAGCGGGGGATCCGGGTCCAGCACATAAGTATTTATAGGTACACCATGATGCAAAATCAACGCCCCAATCATGAAGTTCTAGTTCAATATTACCAGCGCAATGGGCAAGATTAAATCCAATAGTAGCACCATGCTTTTTACCGAGTGAGGTAATTGACTCCATATCAAATACTTGACCAGTATAGTAATTAACCCCCCCTAGATAAATCAAAGCGATTGAATCACCATGAAGCTCTATAGCATCCAAAATATCTTTTTCATCAAGAACTTTTCTTCCGTCTCTTGGTGCTATTTCAACTAATGCTTCCTCTTTATTATAACCATGAAAACTAATTTGACTCTCAATAGCATATTGATCTGATGGGAATGCGTCTTTTTCTATAATAACTTTAAATCGTTTTTTTTGAGGGTGATAAAAAGAAACCAATAATAAATGAATGTTAACAGTTAATGCATTCATAATTACAACTTCTGATGGCTTTGCACCTACAATATTTGCAGAAGGCTTAGCTAGTCGTTCATGGAAGTCAACCCAACGAATATGTTGTCCAAGAACACCTTTTTCGCCCCATAACTCTAATTCATTTTTTATTAATTCAGGTACTGATTTCGGTTGTAGTCCTAGAGAGTTACCACAAAAGTAAATTATTTTTTTATCTAAAGAATCTTTTGGATAAAAAAACTTTTGCCTAAAGTGACTTAACTGATCTTCTTGATCTTCTTTCTCAGCATAACTGATTGAGTCTTTAAAATTCATTTAAAATTCATTTTATCAATATTTAGCCAATCTAATGCGTTTTTATAGAGTATTTTACTTTTGATATCATCCGAAAGGTTTGACTCTTCAACTAACTCACCAGGATTACTCTCTCCTAAAGGGAAAGGATAATCTGAACCCAACGCTATACTTGTATCACCTAGCTTTTTAATTAGAAAGTTAAGAGCATCAAGATCATGCACTAATGAATCAACCCAGAATTTGCCTAAATATTTTTGAGGGTCAATATTATTATCTGTGGCACAAAGATCCGGCCTAACATTATACCCATGCTGTATTCGACCAAATGTTGAGGGGAATGATCCTCCTCCATGAGCAAAAGCGACTCTTAGCTTTGGCAACCTTTCAAAAATGCCACCAAATATCATAGAACATATTGCACGAGAAGTTTCTGCAGGCATTCCAACTAACCAAGGTAGCCAGTACTGTTTAATTTGGTCTTGCCCTAAAATATCCCAAGGGTGAATAAAAATGGAAGCACCTAAGTCGGAGGCTGCTTCAAAGACAGGAAATAAAGATGCATCATTTAAATTTAGTCCATTAATATTTGAACCAATCTGAACTCCATGTAGGCCTAATTTTTTGACACATCTTTCTAATTCCCAAATAGCAAACTCAGGACTTTGCATTGGTAGGGTTCCAAGCCCAATAAATCTTTTAGGGTTTTTACTAACAACTTTAGCTATGTTATCATTTAAAATTTTTGAAAGGACAAGAGCATCATTGGGTTTAGCCCAATAACTAAACATTATAGGTACAGTAGAAAGGACCTGGATATCAACTCCACTTTCTTCACATTCTTTTAATCTAATCTTAGGATCCCAGCAATTAGATTTTACAATTCTAAAAACCTCATCGCCTTTTTTCATTTGTGCTGATCCAGGATGGTGATGATCTAAAGAAATCCAACCTTCATAACCAAATTGTTCTTTTAAATTTGGCCAATTTTCAGGAATAATATGAGTATGTATATCTATCTTCATGGACTTTGAACTTTATCGCAAATGTTACAAGTCCTTGCATTAATATTTTTCCAATAAGTATCGAACAATGGTGGTAGTTGTTTTACAATATCTTTGAGCTCAATATCAACTTCATATAGAAGGTGGTCACAGAAATCACAATACCATTGAAAAGTATCGAAAACCCCAGGTCCTCTTTTATATTCTACAACTAGCCCAACTGTATTTTCAAAACGCTGTGGTGAATGAGGAATATTTTTAGGTAATAAAAATATTTCACCCTCTTTTATTTTAATATCAACCTTTTTTTTATCATCTATAATTTTAAGAGTCATATCTCCTTCTATCTGATAAAAAAATTCTTCAATAGAGTCAACATGGTAGTCTTTTCTTGAATTTGGTCCTCCAACAACCATGATAATAAAATCTCCATCATCATAAACAACTTTATTACCAACGGGAGGTTTTAATAAATGTCTATTTTCATCAATCCAATTTTTAAAATTTAGAGGGTTAGAAAACTTCATTTAAAAAATCAGTTAATTGTTGCTATACATTTTAATTCAATTGCAATAGGGGTTGGTAAAGAAAGAACTTCAACAGTTGTTCTACAAGGCTGATTACCCCTGAAATAATCTCCATATATTCTATTATAGATATCAAAATCACGCTTCATATCGGTTAAAAAAACTGTTATGTCTACTAAATTGTCCCAATGACTACCTGATTCTTCTAATATAATTTTAACATTATTAAAGACAGAATGACATTGCTCCTCAATATCGTGTATCACTGTGTTCCCTTGGCCATCAATTAAAACGCCTGGGATTACATTTGTTCCATGCTTTCTTGGCCCAACTCCGGACAAAAATAAAAGACTCCCAACTTTTCGAGAATGGGGGTAATTACCAACGGGGTCGGGAGCATTACTAGTATTTTTTTCCTCATTCATGATTTTTTCCTCATCATTTCTAATCTATTCCAAGTCTCTTTATCTGCGACTAACCTTTCTACAACGTCATTTCTTAATATGGAAGATTCAAAAATTTCTTCAACATCATCAAGCTTAACCTCAGTATACCAAATATTATCTGGATATATTACAACAACAGGACCTAATTCACAGGCATCAAGGCAGCCACTTTTATTTGACCTCACAATACCTTTTAAACCATTTTGGTTTATTAGTTTCGAAAAGCTGGTTCGAATTTCTAAGCCACCACATCTACCACAATCACCTCTTGGACTTTTTTTATCTCTTTCATTTGTACAAATAAAAATATGTTTGTTAAACTTAGGCATCATACTGGTTTACATATGTTTTTTTGTTCTGTAAAAAAATGAAGAACATCAAGCCCCCCTTCTCTACCCAGGCCAGATTGTTTCATTCCTCCAAACGGTGTTCTCAAATCACGTAACATCCAACAATTAATCCAAATAACTCCAGCATTAATCTTTTTAGAGATTTCGCCTCCTCTGACGGAATCACCTGTCCATATTGTAGCAGATAATCCATAATCAGATTGATTTGCGATATTAATGGCTTCTTGTACTGTTTCAAAAGGTTGTAAAGTAACAATAGGTCCGAAAATTTCTTCTTTATTTATTCTGCTTTCAGGTCCAAGACCTTCAACAATAGTAGGCTCTAGAAACCATCCATTTTTACAACGTTGATTAATTTCTAAGATTTTCCCACCAAATAGGATAGACCCTTTTTCTTCCTTGATAAGATCAACATAATAGTTAATTTTATCAAAATGTTCTTTTGAAGAGATTGCTCCAAATTGTGTCTCAGGTTTAATTGGATCACCAATAATTATTTTTGAAACTTTTTTAACAAAGTCAATTTTAAATTTTTCATAAACCTTTTTTTCAACAATAATCCTGGAACTGCATAGGCAAATTTGGCCTTGATTTGTAAAGGAGGATTTAACTAGGCTGTTAAGCATTTCTTCATAATTACAATCAGCAAAAATAATGGCTGGATTTTTTCCACCCATTTCGAGTGATGTTTTTTTGAATGATATTGCTGTATTTTGAGCTATTTTTTTACCAGTAGAAGTTCCCCCTGTAAATGATACAGCTTTAATTTTAGGATGGCTAACTAATGGGTCACCAACTGATTCACCATTACCGTTAAGAATATTTAATACTCCTGGTGGTAAATTATTTTTTTTGCATATTTGAGCTAGTTTAAATGCTGAATATGGTGTTATTTCTGAAGGTTTTGCAATTACAGTGTTGCCTACAATCAAGGCTGGTATAATTTTCCATGTAAAAAGATATAATGGCAAGTTCCAGGGCGATATACAAGCGACAATACCGAGCGGTAGCCTTTGAATATGATTATTTGATTCATCACTAGTTATAAAATAATCAAGTTTAAAACTTTTAATAAAATCTATAAAAAACGTAAAATTTTCAATAGCCCTTGGGATGTCTAATGTTCGTGCTAAAGTAATTGGTTTCCCTGAATCTCTGGACTCCCAAATAGCTAATCTATCTTGGTCAGATATAAGATCTAGAGCTATATCAGATAAATAATCCGACCGCTTTTTAACTGACAAATTTGACCAGATCGGAAATGCATTCCTAGCCGCTTCTATTGCATCTTCAACATCTTCATTATTCGAATTCGGTACTCGAGCATAAAGGCAACCAGTTGCTGGCTCAAATACATCCAAGTATTCATTAGACCTTGGTGATACAAAATCCCCGTTTATATAATTAAATATTGTTTCAATCATTCAAATTCTAATTTAATGTCTACCGCTGGAGCATTTGCAGTGATAGCACTCATAGATATTCCATCTATGCCTGTCCAAGCGTATGATTCTAAAGTTTTAATATTAATACCGCCGCTCGCTTCAACAAAAACTAAATGCCCTTCTTCTTCCTTCCTAATTAACTCAACACCTTTTTTTACTATTTCAGGAGTCATATTATCGAGAAGAAACCCGTCGACCTTAAGTTCCAAACCTTCTTTTAATTGGTCGAGATTATCAACCTCAAGCTCAATTGGAAGTTTTTGAATGTTTTTTTTTCTAATCTGATTTATTGCATTCTTTATATTTCCAGCAGCTTGAATATGATTATCTTTTACTAAGATTGCTGATGATAGATCTAAACGATGATTCCAACCTCCCCCAACAGAAACAGCATGTTTCTCAAATTTTCTTAAACCAGGTGTTATCTTTCTCGTATCCATTATTTTAAACCCTTCTGGAATGTCTAATTTGCAATATTTATTTGTTTCCGAGCTAATCCCGCAAAGCCTCTGCATCAAATTAAGGACGACTCTTTCATAGGTTAAAATTGTCTTAGCTGGCCCTTCTATTTTTAATAATTGATCACCAGGGTAAAAAGCAATCCCATCTTTTGCCAGTATTTCAATCTTACAATTATCTGGAAAACAAAATGGTAGATACTTTTCACCACAAAAAATTAAATTTTCCATCGCAATCATACCCGCTGATACAGACTCTGATTCTAAAACTGTAGCATCTGTCGTTACATCTCCGTTAGGAGCATCTTCTTTTATAAACTCACTTATTTTAGACCGAACCCAATTTGGCTCTAAGTTAATTTGCTGATAAAAATTAATTTTTTTATTCATTACACACCGATCCTACCACCATCAACGGATAAATTTTGACCCGTTATATAACTAGCTTCATCCGAACATAGAAAAGCTACGACATTAGCAATCTCTTCCGGTGTTCCTAATCTCTTAAGAGAAGTATTTTGTATCCAGTTCTCTTTAACCTGATCAGCATGAACGCCTAAAGTAATTGCTTTATTTGTTGCTAATTGATCTAAGCGGTTTGTCATTGTATACCCCGGCAAAATGCTATTAACAGAGATACCAAAAGGTCCTAACTCTATTGCGAGTGTTTTCGCCCATTGAGATACACTCCCTCTTATTGTATTTGATACACCCAGTCCCGGAATAACTTGTTTGACCGAAGTAGAAATAATATTAATAATTCTTCCACTTTTTCTTTTTTTCATAATTGGAAAAACTAGCTTTGTCATAATATGGTTTCCTATCAAAAGTCTTTCAAATGCTACTCTAAACTCTTCTTCACGAGCATCAATCAGGCTCCCACCTTTTGGTCCTCCAGAGTTATTGACCAATATATCTATTGGCTTCTCCATTTCTCGGATATGATTAGTTACTCTTTTTTCTAAGGTTTCTGTATCATCAAAATCTACGATTATGTAGGAATGACTCTGTCCATGATTGATAGATAATTCTAATAATGTATTCTTCAGTTTTATTTTATCACGTGCAATTAATGTTATTTCACAACCACTTTTAGCTAATTGAAGTGCACTTGCTTTTCCAATACCATCTGTACTTCCACAAACAAAAGCATGTTTTTTTTCTAAAGATAATTTCATGATTTAAAATAATAACCCAGTTTTTCTTTTATATTCTTTGGTAATTCTGGAAGTGCAGATCTTTTAATAAAAAAAGTTGATAAATCAGATAGCTCTGAAAAAACTTTATGTTTATTTGCCGCTGCATTTAAATAGGCATGTCCCGTTGAACCACCGGTACCAATTTTACCACCTATCATTCGCTGCACCATTATCGCATGTCGCTGTCTCCAGTTAGTAAATAACTCATCTATATCCATTAACCGAGACAATAGATTAAATGGTGAGTGTAGTATTGGTTCATCTCGATATAAAAAGATTAGAAGCGCTGCTTTCGTTGCTTTATGTGAAAGTCTTTTTTCCCCTTTTTCAATAAGCTCATTGTGTTTTTCTGTACTTATAAAAGCATTAAAAGCCGATACTGTTGCATCATGGGATTTCAGATTGGATTCAAGTTCATCAATCGTGTGCTTTGGATTATTTCTTATAACTTGTTCTTCTTGTTTCAAAAGTGATTTAATTACGTCGCTATATTTTTTCCAAAAATCAAAACCATCAAACACTAGAAATGGCGTTCTTTCAAGCCAATTCTCCAATAATAAGAACATTGTTTTATTATTTTCTGAATCTTCAACCTTTACTTTTTCATTTTTTTTAAGGACATCTTTATAATTATGTTTACCATATTTGAGCCTTAAGTCTTTATGAAGACCTAATTTATTTTCTATTAGACGAAATTGAGAACTTTGAAATCCGGATGAAGGGAAAAGATGATCTCTGAATTCTAAGAAATCCATTGCCGTCATTGTTTCTAAAACTCTTATCTGGTTAATAAGAAGTTTTTGTATTTCAATTATTCTGTTCAAGCGTAGTACAGAGCGACTAATATCTGATTCATTAATACTTTTTTGACCAAAAAGATCTAAAATTGAATCTAATTCATGAAGAATTTGCTTGAACCATAGCTCATAAGACTGATGCACTATAATAAAGAGCATTTCATCATGAGCCGGCTCTCCATTTTTCAAGCTCATTAAATCTTGACTCTCTAAGAGTTTGTCAAGCTTTAGATAATCACTATAGTTTAAAAGTTTATCTTTTTCCATTTATTAATCCCATTCAAATCCTGATACACTATCAGTTTGTGTGCTAATCTCTATCGTATTATAGTCCTGCATTTCAGAAATAAAATAATACAAAAATTTTGTCGATTGGAAATCATCAAGCCAGACTGAATCGGGGAGACCAAAAGTATCAATAACTTCTTTTTCAGCAGGCTGCTCTTTCAAAAACTCCCAGACATCATAACCCGACATGTATCCAAGAGAAAATAGTGTTTGATTTTGCTCAACATTTGATTTTTTTTTTGTAGGAGGCATAATAATTATTTTTGGTGGTGGAGATACTGCACAAGAAAAAAACAATAATCCAATCAATATTATGTATTTGTACATTACTCAAAGATACTCTCATTAATTTCTTTCAATCAACAAAATATATCACAAAAAATCTTAGCTTTTTCTGTACATAAAAAGGCTTTATCTTTATTATCAACTAAGGAGATTAATAATTATATGAAAAAGAATTTTAAAAAAGATCGATTTTATTACAACCCTGATTTTTTAGCAAGTGCCTCCGGTAGATCAATTAGAATATTATCTGAGTATTATGGCCCCCTTGATAGAATAAAAAAAAATAAAATAAGCGACACTATCGTATTTTTTGGATCTGCAAGGATAAAATCAAAAGATCAGGCAACAAAAGATCTAGAGAATGCTAAAGATCAAAATGATTCATCCATTATTAAAAGACTTCAGATGGATTTAAAAATGAGTCGGTACTATGAAGAAGCCCGTATATTGGCTAAAAAGTTTACCCAATGGAGTCAAAATATAGAATCTCAAAATCAGCACTATGTCATTTGTTCTGGTGGTGGGCCAGGTATAATGGAGGCAGCAAATAGGGGTGCATCCGAAGCTGAAGGCTCCAATATAGGTCTAACTATCTCCCTTCCTTTTGAAGAATCTGGTAATAAATGGATTTCAGAAAATCTGAATATGAAATTTCATTACTTTTTTATGCGTAAATTTTGGTTTGTATACTTGGCTAAAGCTATTATTGTTTGGCCTGGTGGTTTTGGAACTTTGGATGAGCTAATGGAAGTACTTACTTTAATTCAAACAGAAAAAATTAAAAAACGTTTACCAATTGTACTTTATGGAAAAGAGTTTTGGGAGAACGTTGTTAACTGGGATTACCTTGTCAAAATTGGTACAATTTCTAAACAGGATTTAGATCTATTTTATTTTACAGATGATATAGATGAGACATTTAATTATGTCAAAAACTTTATTGAAGAGAATCAATTGATTGGGCCAAACTTCTAATGAAGATTCCATCTCTTATATTTTTATCTTTTTTATACGCTCAAACAGAGCCAATAAAGGATATCCATCAAAATAACCCTAGAGTATGGGCTCTAACTCATGCAATGGTATTCACCGAGCCTGGTGATTCAATAAAAGATGGAACAATTATTATTCGAGATGGAAAAGTTGATAAAGTAGGACGATATATTCAAGTACCCTTTGATGCTTTTGAAATAGATATGAAAGGTGCCAATATTTATCCTGGTTTTATTGATGGGTGGTTAAAAGTAAAAAAAGATGAAAAAATAAAAAGTCCTGACGACCATTGGAATGAGAAAGTGCATGCTGAATATCGTGCAAAAGATGATTTTTTAATTAAGGATAAAGATTTAGCCTCACTACATTCATTGGGGATGACCTATGCTCACATTGTACCTGATGAAGGTATCATAAAAGGAAAATCAGACTTAATCCTCTTGGATAAAAGCTTTAAATCTTTATCAAATGATATAGCACAAATTATAGAATTTAAAAGTGGTGGATGGTCAGATCGAGGCTATCCAAATTCACTTTTAGGAGTGATAGCATTACTGAGACAAACATTTCATGATACAAAATGGTACACGAAATCTCAACAAATTATTGAGAAATATCCGGCTGAGAATGAACCATTAAGCTTTAACCCGTCATTTCAAGCGCTTTCTAAAAACATGATAGATACAAGACCCGTTCTATTTATGACGCAAGAAGAACATGCCGCAATTAGGTCACTTAATATTGCTAAAGAATTTTCTTTACTTCCTTGGCTATTTGGTAGCGGCTATGAATATCGTAGACTAAATGAGATAAAAGAACAGAAACCTTTTATTATTTTCCCTTTAGATTTTCCTGGTAAGCCAAAAGTGGCCTCCCCTTATGATGCAATCCAATATTCAACGGAACAATTACAACATTGGGAAATGGCTCCAGATAATATAAAAAAAGTTTATAATGCTGGAATGAACTTTAGTTTGACAACATCTATGCTTAAAAATAAAAAAGATTTCAGAAATAATCTTCAAAGAATGATTGACCGTGGACTATCAAAAGATATTTTACTTGCAGCACTAACAACCTTCCCTGCTGAAGCAATGGGTGTTGGAAATTTTGTCGGAAAAATACAGCCTGGATATATGGCAAATCTTGTAGTGACTGACGGTGATTATTTTGACCCAAAAAGTCGCGTTAATTCTATTTGGATTGCTGGAGAAGAGAAATTTTTAAGATCAAAAGTAAGATCGATAATAGAAAGTAAATGGGAACTATTATTTAATAACAAAAAAGCTGATTTAGAATTTTTAAAAGAAAAAGATAATAAAAAAACAAACTTTGGCAAAATAAAAGCAATTATAAAGTACAACAATGAAACATTAGAAATTTTAAATCTTGAAAATTTAGATGGAGATATATCATTTAGTACTAGAGGATTTGGATTTGAAGGAATGCTTTTTTTTAATGGGAAGAGATCAAATGGAAAAATTACAGGGGAAGTATTTGATCGTGATAAAAATAAATATCCATTCACTTGCAAGCTAGTTCAGAAAGAAGAAGAAAAAAACAGGAAAAAAGAAATTACTAACAATTCACCTCTTTATTATCCCGCTGGTAGTTATGGTCAATCAGAAGAACCTTTAAACCCAAATGCGATCTTAATAAACGATGCAACTATTTGGACCTCTGGACCCAAGGGTAAGCTGGTGGATTGGGATATTTTATTTGTAAATGGCAAAATAGATAAAGTGGCTCCTGATATTAGTGTACCATTGGGAAGTGCTTTAATAATTGATGGAACTGGAAAGCATGTTACAGCAGGCCTGATAGATTGTCATAGCCACTCTGCTGCATCATCCATAAATGAAGGAGCTCAGGCCGTTACTGCAGAGGTTCGGATCAAAGATGTTCTATTTTCAGATGATATAAATATCTATCGCCAATTAGGTGGAGGACTAACTACTGCAAATATTCTCCATGGTTCTGCAAATCCAATTGGAGGCCAGAATGCGGTAATTAAGCTGAGATGGGGATCTGGGCCAGATGGATTATTATTTAGAAATGCTCCGCAAGGTATAAAATTTGCACTAGGGGAAAATGTTAAACAGGCGAACTGGGAGGGAACAAATAGATACCCTCAAACACGAATGGGAGTTGAACAAATTATTCGAGATGCTTTTAGAGCCGCTCAAGATTATAGACAAAAACACAAGACATATGAAAGAAATACAAAAGCACAAAGAAAAGTTGCCCCACCAAGGATTGATTTAGAGCTAGAAGCTATTGCTGAAATTTTAGAAGGTAAACGATTAGTGCATTGTCATTCATATAGGCAAGATGAGATTCTAATGCTAACCCGAATTGCTGAAGATTTTGGGTTTAGAATTGCCACATTTCAACATGTTCTTGAAGGTTATAAAGTAGCCGAGAGGATTGCGGAGCATGGAGCAGGTGCCTCTACGTTTTCTGATTGGTGGCAGTATAAGTATGAAGTCATTGATGCAATTCCTTATAATGGAGCTATAATGTCTAAAAATGATGTTTTAGTCTCTTTTAATTCAGATGATAGCGAATTAGCTCGACGTTTAAATACTGAAGCTGCAAAAGCAATAAAATATGGAGATTTATCTGAAGAAGAAGCATTAAAATTTGTGACAATTAATCCCGCCAAACAACTTCATATAGATGACTGGGTCGGATCATTAGAAGAAGGAAAAGATGCTGATTTTGTTATTTGGGATGGTCCTCCTCTATCAATTTACTCTAAAGTCGAAGAGACCTGGATTGAAGGAAAAAAATTCTGGTCAATTGATAATAATTTAGAATTAGAAGAACGTGATCAATTATTAAGAGAAAATTTAATTAAAACTATAATGACCTCAAAAGTATCATCAGGTAGAAGCATAATACCAAATATCAAAAAAAATCAAAAATCGCATAATTGTGAATTAATTGATGAAGAACTCTTAAACTGGGAGTCAAGATGAGGATAACTTATCTACTCGTTCTTATTTCTTCTCTTTTGGGGAATAATCAAATTCCTGGTTCAGATCAAAAAAGACCAATATTACTAAGAGGAGGTACTCTTCATACTGTTTCAAATGGTGTGCTTAAGGAGTATGATATGCTCTTTTCAGAAGGAAAAATCATAACAATTGATCAAAAGATTAAACCTTCTCCTGAGACCGATATATATGATATCTATGGTAAGCATGTCGTACCTGGATTCATTGCAGGCTACACTAGAATTGGTCTTACTGAAATATCTGCGGTAAAACAAACAAATGATCATTCAGAAACTGGTGATTTAAATCCTAATGTAAAAGCAAATGTCAGTTATAACCCCGATTCGGATTTAATTCCGGTTACAAGGTCAAATGGTATTTTGACTGTAAACTCGGCACCAGCATCAGGAATTATTTCAGGGCAATCTTCTGTCATGTCTTTAGATGGCTGGACTTGGGAGGATGCAACATTAAAGCACCCAACCGCCTTGCATTTAAATTGGCCCAATATGTATATCAATTTTAATGAAAATGCTAAGCCTAAAGAAAAAGAGCAAAAAGAAGCATACAAAAAGTCTTTACGTGCATTAGATCTTCTTGTTAGAAATGTACGTGCATATCATCATAGACGCAGTGCAAAAGAAAGGAAAGCAGAACATAAACAAAAAACAGATTTAAGACTAGAAGCAATGATATCATATATCTTGTACAAAGAACCAATTCATATCAAAGCAAATGATATTAAACAAATAGATGCCGCTATAAAATGGTCTAAAAAACATGATTTAAATATTGTAATCATTGGTGGTGATGACGCATGGATGGATCCCAAATCCCTTGTAGAGAATAATATTCCAGTTATAATACTTGGTGTCCAAAAAACTCCACAGCGAAGATTTGAACCAATTCATACGCCATATAGACTTCCATCGATCCTTCATAAAGCAGGAGTTCGATTCTGTATATCTTTAGATCCAGGATACCCAATGGACGGACATGTTAGAACACTACCAGATGAAGCGATGAAAGCTTTTGCATGGGGTCTTCCTAAAGAAGAAGCATTACGATCAATAACATTATCTGCAGCTGAGATACTGGGGGTGGATCATAGAATAGGCTCACTTGAGCCGGGTAAAGATGCAACGTTCTTCATCTCTGATAGTGAACCTCTTCTACAAAAAACAAATCCTATCAAAGCATATATTCAAGGAAGAGAATTAGATTTAAGTGACCGGCAAAAGAACCTAAGGGAAAAATACAAAGAAAAATATCGTCGACTAGGAAGATTAAAAGAATAATTATATACTATATCTTATAATATGTGATATAAATCACGTACTAAAAAAATCTATTAGGGACGAAGTCTCAAATAAACGTTTTATTTATAAGTACGTTAGGTATGTAGAAAAAAGGGGCATAACTCATTTTATGCACTTACCTCGAATATGAATTGTGCCCCATTTTTTAAAAATTAATTTATTTCGCCTTGGTTATCAGTTTTAATAATCAACACATCTGGAGTATTATTATTATTTGAATTACTGTAGCCTGTTAATATATATCCACCATCTAATGTTTGAAGTCCACTTAAGGCTCGATCATCACCATCACCGCCAAAGGTCTTGTCCCAAAGTATATTTCCAGTAACATCAATTCTAATTAACCAAGCATTAAAACTTCCACCATCACCAAAAGAGTCTGTATAACCAGTTATTATATAACCACCATTACTTACTTTAGCTATTGACCGGCCAAAATCAGTTCCTGCACCTCCATATGTTTGACTCCACTGCTGAATACCGTTCTGGTCTACTTTAATAACAAAAACATCATTATTTCCATTTCCATAAGAATTAGTATTACCGACCATAATAAAACCATTATCGTTTGTAAGCGCTACAGATCTAACCACATCTGTTCCTGTTCCACCGTATGTTTGACTCCAAGATTCATTGCCATCAGAATCTATTTTTATTAACCAAGCATCTCCATTTATATCACCGTAGGAAGATGTCATTCCCGCAACAGCAAAAGAGCCATCATCTAAAGTTACTAAAGAGTATCCATAATCATTTCCATTTGATCCATATACACTATCCCAGATCTGGTTACCTTGAGAATCTATTTTTATAAGATATAGCATGTTAAAGCCTGTATTCTCTTCAATAGAATATCCACAAATAATAAAGCCATTATCTATAGTCGCTTGAATGGAATGACCCTGCTGATCTTCGCTAGAACCAAAAGATTTAGACCATTCAACATGTCCAATCTGATTTATTTTTAAAACAAAAAGGTCCTGACTTTCATCTTGCGGTGAAATTGTATTACCTACAATTACATATCCATTATTAGGTATCTCTAAAACAGAATTTGCTCTATCAATTGGACTAAAAGTCAAATTATGATTCCATTGCTCTTCACCACTTTGACTAACTTTTAATAATAATAAGTTACTATACGAATTCCCCATGGAACTCGTATTGCCAACAACAATATATCCACCATCAGATGTCTCTAATATAGAACGACCATAGTCATAACTGGGTTGGCTATATGTATTATTAAACAGATACCAAGAGGCACCTTTTGAAATATTACTCGTCGAAGATAACCCCCAATAATCCTTAACTCTCACTTGATAGTAGTAATGCTGATTTAATTGAATTAAAGAGTGCTCTACTTCATTAGTATTAATATCTGTAAACTCATAAATTTTTGAATTTATTATCATATTTTGATCCAAGGATTCATAAACTGAATAGGATTCAAAATCAGATTCATTACTTGAGGACCAAGATATTTTAAATAGTCCATCATTAAAGTTTATAGCTTCTAGGTTAATGGGCTCTGGATTACTATCTAAGACATAATACCCGGGTCCAATTGTTGAATATCCATAAAGATCTGTTACTTTTAACCAGTACCAACTTTGGCTGGCTGGATCAAAATTCGAAATTTGAATTAGAGTATCATTTACATCCGTATGTAAACCTAATGAAACTTTATTACCATCAAAACTCTCAGAGTATAATAATTCATAGTTCTTAAAATCTGTTTCTACTGTCGGATTAAATAATATCTCCATGATCGTTTTCGAATATGATATTGATTTAATTTCAAGACACTTCGGATTTGAAAAACTATTGTTAACAATAACAACTATCGATTCACTCGTATTCTTATTGTTGCTTCTATCTTCTGCTGATAATGAAATGTAATGTAATGAACTATCTAAATATGAAGTCGTGTTCCAAATAAACTCATATGGAGCTACAGAATCAAAAAGACCGGTAGCCAGACTATCTATCCATAATTCGACTGATTTAATAGAATCATTATCTACGGCTGATCCTCCTATTAAAATAGCTTCGGCAACAGATGAAGAGTCCAAAGGATAAGTCACAAAAACTAAAGGTGGTGAAGAATCTATATCATTTCCACAACCTGAAAAAAAAATCCATAAGAACAGTATTAGGTAATTAATCTTTTTCATAAAATTTGAGAATTAATTGTATTAATCATTTCTCAAAATATTAACGACCAATCAAATAATTTCAGGTACATAGTTATATATTGATCTAGAAGGTCTTTCATATACTTTTTGCTGAACTCGATCAGGTAAAACAACTTCAGGAGAGTGCACTTCCTGGTAAGGAATTAAGTTTAGAAAATGATTAATACAATTAATTCGAGCTTTCTTTTTATTGTCAGATTCAACGACATACCAAGGTGATGATTGAGTATCTGTATGTTCAAACATGTTATCTTTTGCTTTAGAATATTCATCCCATCTCTTAACTGACTCTAAATCCATAGGACTTAACTTCCATCCTTTCGTGGGATCTTCAGCACGAGATTTAAATCTTTTCATTTGTTCTTCGGCGCTCACAGAAAACCAATATTTAATCAGTTGAGTTCCTGAGCTTATTACCATTCTTTCAAATTCAGGACATGACTGTAAAAAATCAACATATTGTTTTTCAGTACAGAACCCCATAACTTTTTCAACTCCGCCCCTATTATACCAACTTCTATCAAAAATAACAATTTCACCTGCTGATGGTAGATAAGGTACATACCTCTGATAATACCATTGTGTTTTTTCTTTATCCGTTGGAGCTGCTAAAGCAATAACTTTACAATGTCGAGGATTTAAGTTTTCTGTGATACGTTTTATCGTCCCCCCTTTTCCCGCAGCATCTCGACCCTCAAAAATTATTGCGATTTTTTTACCGCTATGTATTACCCAGTCTTGTAACTTTACTAATTCAATCTGAAAATTCTTTAAGTTATCTTCGTATTTTTTTTTAAACTCTTTTTTATCAGACATTCATATCTCCTTTAAAAGTATTAAATAATAGAATTATTATTATTTAGCTAAAGCACCCATTGGATCCCATGGCTTTAGTACTATCGCTTCACTTTTTTCATAAAGCTTTAAGATGTTTTCTGAGACATGAGATTTATGAACTACGACTTCATAGTTATACTCATCAAACCACTCGTCTGACATAATATGATAACCTTTATCACCACCTTTAATGCCCCAACTATTTTCCACACGCCATTTTGAGGGCTTATTCTCTGAATCTAAATCAACACCGGTAAATAACATTGCATGTGTCATTTGGCTATCTCCATATTCCAAACGAGCTGCTTTATCCATGCCAAAGTTGACACCATAGAATGAATTAAAATCAAATAGTTTTGTATCCATAACTCCTAAATCTCGGTGGAAATATTTTCCAACATCACACCCAAACCACACCGGCTCATTATTTTTAAGAGAGTTTGAAGCAGCATCTTTCATTTCTTGAGATGTAACATTTAAATATCTTATTGGCTTACCTTCGATAACATTACCAAGGGATTCAACTGTATAGACTTTATCATATTCTTTATCGGACATTGGGCAATTAATAAGGCAGATGTATTCATCTAAATTAAGTCCTACATGCTCTTTGAAAAATGATTGAGGCGAAAGACCCTCAAAGCGAATAAATTTTTTATCCTTATCACGAGCTTGCCAATTAAATTTTGTAGGTGGAGTCCCAAGATGAATTGTAAGCATTCTGTAGACTTCTTCGAGCATTCCTTTTTTAGATTCTTGGAGTTGATCCTCTTTTTCTCCACTTGTTTTCTGATGACGAAGAGTTTTTGCATATTCTCTTAATTTTCTAGTGATCATACGATTCATCCGAGAAGATTGACTGGAAGAAAATGATTCTGACATTTCAGATTGAGGCACTACACCATATTTATTAACAAGGTTTACCCACATATCCCATTGTCCACCATCCTGAATTGGATCGGATAATAAATGCATCACAATTCGGCTATTCCAATCATTATGCGATGATTTTAAAATAGATTCTAGAAAATAATTTGATTTTTCAAGCTTATCCCAAAACATAAAGTAACTTTGTGAAAACTGGAAATTTTTTATATTGTATTTCCTTCCTAGGTGTATTCTAAAAAGGTTTAGTCCAGCAAATCCCCAGCAACGACCACTTGACTTTTGATTAGTTGCCGGCATTTCACCATCTACTATATTGGAAAAAGAATGATCAATACGCCGGTAAGCATCCCAGTCCATAGCTAATTCAGTTATTTCATTACGTACACCAGCATTGCGTATAACTTTTAAATGCGAATCTTGGCTAATCTTTTTATTGAAGTTTTGAATTGTTTCTAAATCTATTTTATTTGACATATATCACTCTCTTTAATTATTAAATAATAATACTTAAAAAACTTTAACTAAAATTAAATCAAACTTATATTATTTTATTCATATAATTATAGTAAATCAAAAAAATCAATTTTTAATTAGATATATTATTGCAAATGAGTCTCAGTATTGATAAATTAATATAATAAATTTTAAATAAAAAATAATAATATGAAAACGATAGGCCTCTTTTGGGGTAGTAATACAGGAAATCAAGAAGAAGCTGTAGGATTTTTAAAAGATTATATGGTTGCTGAAGGCTGTAAAATCGAAGAATTTAATATTGCCGATACTGAGCCAAGTAAAATGCTTGATTACGAGATTTTAATCGTCGGTTGTCCAACCTGGCATATTGGCGAACTTCAAGATGATTGGGACTTTATATATTCAAAATACAAAGAATTAGATTTCACAGGAAAACAAGCTGCTTTTTTTGGATGTGGTGATCAAGTTGGGTATAGTGATAATTTTTTAGATGCTATCGGACTGCTAGCAAAACCATTTATGGCGAATGGTGGGAAACTTGTCGGACGGTGGCCAACTGAAGGATATGACTTTGATCTTTCATTAGCTTTAGATGGCGATGATTTTTTAGGCTTAGGACTTGATAATGACAACCAAGACGAAGAAACAGAGGAACGTTTAATTATTTGGGCAGAATTAATAAAGGATGAATTTGGTTTGTAACTTTATTTTGAATAGCCTCGTTAAGCTCCCTTAGAAGAATCCCTCTATCCCAGGAAACATCTCTAAGCAACGGGGCTATCAAAATTTAAATTTTCAAGACTGCTAAGTTATCCATTACTACAATTGTAGTAATTAAAACCGCTTAAGATATCACTTGAGATTAAAAGATCAATAATATTAATTGTTTGATTAAAATCAATATCCCACCCACAATCCTGTGTATTAAATAATAAATTATCAGCTAGACATAAAATAGCTGTGTGGCTACTGATACTACCCGAAGCACAAGGTCTTTCATATTTAACGTACAAGTTAGGTTCACTTGTTACAATTAAGTTGTAGTGATTATCATAAAAAGTTAAACCTTCATATTGATGATCTTCTTCTAAATCAAGAACACCATAAATGGCCCCAGACTCGGGATGGACATCAATAATTCTTTTAGAATCATCGCTCAAGATTAAAAGTCTTCCTGTTCTAGAATCAAAAGTGATTGCTGATAAATCTTCCATAAAATTATCAAAAAGCGATTGAGCATTAAATGGTATTTCAGGTATAATTGTAGTATCTAAATCAGTGTTAGGTAATTCAAAACGAAAAATTGCCATTGGGTTTTTTTCCTTCACAATGTAAATAATTTCATCAATAGAATTATAAGCAACACCTTCTGGACCACTATTATTATCTGAAGTTGAAAAAGATATTTCTTGGAATAAATTTGGGTTTACTTCATAGTCATCTGATCCATTTAAAATATTACCAACATATAAAAGACCCTCCTCCGTGACAATCGCATACTTATTATCAGTCAAGAATATAATATCCTCTGTATCTCCAAAATCTGCACCTGTTATAGTTCGTAAAATATTTAAACTGGTATCAGTCTCCCAAATAATTCCATTTTCATCATTAATTAAGTATAAGCTATTAATTAAAGGATTCCAGGTTACTCCTGAAACTTCACCATCAATGATACCTTCAATATCCGTTGATATAATGCTTTGATAAAAATTTAGGGGACTATTTTGAGCACTTAGATCAGAAGAGATAAGGAACAATAAAAAATAAGTTTTTTTATAAAAAAGCAAATTCATCAGAGTTTTATATTTCGGATAAAAATTTATTTTAAAATAGTTTCAAAAATATTGAGACGTAAAAAAAAGATATCTAATACTAGATATTTACGGAAAACCCTCTATTTATAATCTTTTCTTTAATTAGACTTTCATCAAAATTATTACCAGATACGATGACATCGCCTGTTGCAAGGTCGACTGAAATATCTTCTACTCCTTTGCAACTTAGAACCGCACTCTCAACGCTTTCTTTACAATGACTACATGTCATACCTTGAACTAAAATTGAGAATTCTTTTTTAAAATTAGATGATGTTTTTTTATCGACTTCTTTACCGTTTGATATAAAGCTAAAAAAATATGAATTCGCTAAAATCAAAAGAAAAGCTACAGTCAATATTAATGTTCCATTACCATCCATTGAATGATCATGCTCATTAGCCGACATAATCGGTGGAATAATTGAAAAAAATGAATCTAGTATAAAACCAAATAATATTGCTGTAGAAGAAATTAGGCCTAGATAGTAATACATCGTTTTTTTACCTAAGATATTTTTAACAACATTAATTGACGCTGCATTTGTTGCAGGTCCCGCCATTAAAAAAACAAATACTGCTCCAGCTGATATTCCCTTACTCATCAGTGCTAAACCAATAGGAACAGATGCTGTTGCACAAACATAGACAGGTAACGAGACTAATAACATCATAAATAACATTACAGGAGAGTCCGAAGAAAAATATTGAGCTATGAAATCAGGAGGAATAAAAACTGCAATTATTGCAGCAACAATGATACCTTGAAATAAAGGGGCAACAATATCAGCGGGTAGAGTATAAAAACCATATTTGGCACCTTTTTTTAATCGTTCACTAAAACTTTCTTGTTTTAAATTGGCATGTATATCGGCTATTGGATGATCATGCTTTTCCTCATCCAATCTGTTAATGATCAATCCACTAAAAAGGCCAGAGATAAATGCTGCCATCGGTCTGAATAAAGCAAAAACAGGACCTAACATACCGTATGTCAAAAAGATACTATCAACACCTGTTTGAGGTGTAGAGACGAGAAATGAGATAGTTGATCCTTTTGAAGCTCCTGCGTCTCTCAATGTTGCAGCGACAGGAATAACTCCACATGAACATAAAGGAATAGGAACACCAAAAACTGTCGATTTAAATACAGATAAGAAATCTTTTCCTCCTATATGTTTTAAAATAAATCGACTATTGATAAACATAGAAATAAGAGACGAAACAAGCATCCCTAGCAGAAGATAGGGTGACATCATTAAACATAAAGACCATACTTCTGAAAAGACAAGTTTAAAATATGTTAATAATATATCGAACATAGACTGATTTTAAACCTTTTTAAGATTATTTTACATAATATTATATGCTCATAAAACAATTATTACTTCTTTTACTAAGATATCAATAATATAATTAGGCAAATACAAATACCTATTGCTACTCCCATAAAAGGCTCCGCTTTATTTGCAACAAATTAGTATTTTTATTTCTTAATCTTAGTGACCTAGGACACTGTCCATAATCTATATCACAGTCTTCATTATTGAACTCTGCTAATGATATAAATAATTAGGACGTATAAATAAGAGAAATTAAAAATTTGCTCGATAATTAAGGCCAACCCAAAACTTTGAATCTGGTATCCAACTTCCTTTTAATTTTGAATCTTTTGATAATCTGGTCAAAGAAAGACCTATTGCATCAGAAAAATTAAGGTTTAAAGAAGTCATTGTATTAAAGCCAGCTATGTATTGAAAAGAAATTTCATAAAAAGGAACCTTCGAAATTTGGATAAAATCCAACAATGAAAACTTTTCAATTAAGTCTGGTTTTTCTCCTATTTTCCCAAGAACGTCAAATCGAATATAAAAGGAAGGTAAAGCCGTAAATGATTCATTATTTTCATTTAATGGTTTTGAGCCATAAGATTCGTTAATCAAACTACCAGTTGTATCATAATTAGTTAAATACTCTTCTTCAAAAAATGATCTTTCGTATAATTCTTTATTATTACTTATTGCTACTTTCCTTAAGTCCTTGAGACGATGAGCAATCTTTATATAATGTATCCCCGGAGTTGCAGTAAAACGTCCTACAAAAGGCACTTTTATAGGTACTTGAACAGTTGCACCAAAGAGTGCATAACTATCTAGAATATTAATATTTTGAATTGAATCAGGAAGTGTAGACCAACTGGTACTATCTGAAACTAATAATGTCGGAGAATTTAAAATATCGCCAGAACTTGAAGGATAAAAAGAAAATCCTATTAAACCGTGAAAGTCAGTACTGGTAGAAAAAAGATTCTCAATATTACCACGTGCATACAAACCTAAATATTCTGACTTAGGTAAATCAATATCCGTTTTTGTTGTCGCAAAATCAAATGAGATAGGTAATCTAAAACCAAATTCAGATCGTTGAGTCGCAACACCTAATTCGGCTCCACCTCCAAGCTCACCAGGTAAACCAATTAATGTATTTCCAATCCTCATATTTGAGGCATATTGAAGCATGTTAGATCTCATAGAGAAAGAAGAAAAAGACATTTTAAAGTTGTTCGAATGCCAGACCGAAAATTGGGAACCATAGCTAGCCATCAACCTATCACTCTCGCTTTTATGAAATACCGTTTCTGAGTCACTATTGAGATATTGATCTTTTGAAACTAATACACTTTGTATATCTTGACTAAAAATCCAGTCTACCCGTTCACGGTCAATGACAGTATAGTCAAGACCATTACCATACCAAATTTCATATATCTCGTTGGTATTACCTTTCTTTTGAACAATGATTATTTGATCGGTTGGCCCCATTTCTGTAATCCCCGCTCCGTATCCCTCATCGAGTGTTCCATTATTGGTGTCATCAGTATATTTTAATTTTATATAATCTGAAACCGCATCCTCCATTAAAATATGATAGGGCTGATGATCTACTGTCCAAGCAATATACTTCCTCTTGTCAAGAGCAATGACCTCAGTCTCTACAGCATCTAAAATATTTATAGTAACATCGCCATTTATAGCTAAAGATTGATCTTTACTATCAGTTACCATGTAAGACAGGTTATATGTATTATTTTGATTCTTATCTTTTGGATTTTCAAAATCAGGTTCTTTTAAAAAAGCAATATCACCACTACGAGTAATTTTAAACAAATCTTTGTCAACACTTTTAGTGAGTTTATACTTTAAACCAGATTGATTTGAATCTGGATCCTCAACATTAATCCTAGTGATAATTTTCCCAGCATCTTCAGAATGATTAATATTGAAATCTTTATCTCCGATAATAATCGGAGCTTCATTTATATTTTTCACATTCACAGCAAGGTTAAGAACAATTGACTCTCCGGAAAGATCTGAAACCTGAAGGGATAAATTAAAAACTTTTTCTTTTTCATAATCAAAGGATCTTTTTGTTAACAACTTTTTTCCATCTAATCTAAAATCTTCTTTACTATCTCTAGCTAATCCAAAAGTGAATTGATCTTTTTTATCAGGATCCTCCACTATCAGCGTTCCAACAAGGGAACCAATTGGCTTATTTTCAAAAATACCATTTTTTGTTAGACTTAAACTTTTAGGGCTATCATTAACTGGTTTAATTTTTATGGATACTTTGGCTGTACCAGAACCAGTACCAATATCTACTGAATAAGAGAAACTATCCTCTCCATTTTTATTTAAAAAAGGAGTATATCTTATAGATTGATCTTGGAGCAATGCTTCACCTTTTTTAGGGGGAGTTATAATTACAATTTTTAAATTACTTTTATCTGTTATACCATCATTTTTAAGTATATTTATATTGATACTCTCGTCTTCTAATAATTCGACTTTATCATTTTTGAGCTTTAATTGCCCTTGGCTAAAAAGAATAGTAATAAAAAAAAAGACCGTTGTTAAAATTTTGAATATTGAAATCATATTTGAATCCGATTTATTAAAAGTTTACTGTGATATAAGGAGAAAATAGCAAAGTTCCGCCGCCTTGTAAGTTTTCATCTGGACGGCTTCCAGGATACCAATTCCATTTACTATCAGGGTTATTACGATCATCTTGAAATTCGATAAAGCTATTACTCGGATATAGAGTAACATCAATTCCAAAATTGACCATCCTATAAACATTATGTTCTGCACCTAGACTATATGCTTTAAATCCACTTCCAGAGGCATTTACCTGTAAATAAGCTTTTGAATTTTTATTATCTGTCACACCTTCAACTTTAGCATAGAAACCAATTGAATTTGTACCTGCAACACGATCTGTAATTGTTATAAGACTTTCTTCAGAAACTTTTCCATGTATAAATTGCGTAAATGCAAGTCCCGCTTTTAATCTCATGGAAGCAAAAGGTTGACTAACTTTTAGCTCTCGTCCCTTACCACTCCGAGCTTTGACAGTACCCGTTGCTGCTCTTATCAATTGTTGATCGGAAGGATTTAGGTCCTCTATTGCAACTACTTTGGTTCTTTTCCCATCCCATTTTAAACTTTCAATAAAAGATTTATCGACTTCGGATAAATCTGTAATTTTAAGAACTATTTTAAAATTATCTTTTGACCTTAATAAAGTAATGTCTTGTTTAGACCTGTCAGTTAACATGGCCTTGACTACGCTGCCCGATTTTGTTGCCCACTCCCTACCTTTTTTAGCCAATTTATGAGCTTTTTCATTTCGATTAACAACAATAGTTACAGAGACATCATTTAATCCTTGGAATAACCCTGTTATTTGTTCAGAATTAATTTCCCATTTTCTTGAGCTTGCTAATTCTTTTTCTGCTTTTATCTTTTCTTTTTTTTGATCCTTTATCTTGTTCCCATATCCAGAATTAACATTTCTATTTATTTGAAATGTATTACTCCAATATAAAAGGCCACTACTTGCGGGTATAACCAAATGCTTTCGGCTAAAGACTTCAGCATGATCATATTCTTGGCCATTAGGGTCCATATAGTTGACTTGACCTCCAAGCGTATGTGTGTCAAATTTAAAACCAAATCCAAGATTACCCTCTAGAGGATGTCCTATACCCATTGCTGTTGAATTAGTTGATCCTGGAATTATTAAATAAGAGCTTACAATATCATTTGATAGCCCAAGAATTAAGTTTTCTGATAATTCTCTGGATAAACCAAGTTCAGGAAAGCCTTTCTCGATTCTAAAGGCTAGACTATTACTTTTTTGCCTAATGAAGACTCTTGAAGCACTGCTGACACTGACTTGAGAATTAGACCACCAGAAGGCATCTCGAGCATCTTTAAAACTACGTTCTTGGAAAACATTATCAACGGTACTAAAGGCCTCTAACTCCGATAAATCCCTTCGACTTACGTCTTTCCATTTATACTCTCTGGACATGATGGTATTAATTTGCAAAGGGTCCATTTTTTCAATTTCTTTCATATCAAATGTTTGATATTCCCCCATTTGATAATTTTTTGCTTTTAGTTTTTCAAGACTAATTTTTTCACTACTAACATCCATCTGAACAATAATAGAATGAGAAGCCTGAATAGTGTTTTGTTCAAATTTATCTACCTCAATTAAGCGATTAATATAAGATTCAATAAATTCACTGTTAACAACAGGATCAGCAATTTCCCAGTAGAGAGACTCTTGGCTAAGAACTAACGATCCTAATAAAAAAAAGGTTCCAAAGACTTTAATGTTTTTAATCATAATATTCAAACTCATTATCCGATACGGTTTCTGCTTTATATTTATCTACGACTTTAATTCTGATTTCAGTTGTTGTACCAAACTGAGGCTCATCCATTTCAAAACTATATTTAATCACTCTACGATTCCCAATTCGCTTTTCAGCTTGTTCTTCATCAAGTTTTCCATATATGCCCGATAGTGGTACTACCGCTTTTTTACCATTTTTATTCCCATAAGTAGTGACAGTAAGCATCATATTATTACTACCCTTCCCTAATCTTTTAAATTCTAATCTAGGTGGTGGAATTTTCTTAACAGAGACTTCATGGCTAAGCCCTTTGACTTGCTTACCATCTACAAAGGTTTCAAATTTCAATTTTCCTCTGCTTTTTGGAATTAATTTAGCTTCAAAGGAATTAAATATTTTTGAAGTAACAGCTGAGCCCGATATATTTACCGAAATTCGATCTCGATCAACATCCTTGACTCTACTATCAAAGATATACTGTTCGCCAATAAAGATTTCTTTATCCTCATTCAACAAACTGTACTGTGGATCTACAGATACAATCTTAATCTTTGAGATACTCGATTGTTTATCTCTTTTTCTAAGTCCAACCACCTCGATAGTCCCGTCACCAATTCCCTTCCCGCTTATAAAAGACCTCGGCAAACCCGATTCAAAGCCACTGATTAGATCTTTCCCACTTGCAATTTCCACATTAAAGTCAGCCTCAGAATTAACACCCCCTACAGAGAATGGGATTTTCCAGTCCAGACCTTTCAGAACAGTATACTTATTTTTATCGAAAAGAATGAAAAATTCTGATTGCTGCCCATCCATATAGATAAGAGTGACTGGCGTATCGAACTCTCTATTCATTTCAAAGCTACCTTTTTTTGACACCTCATCATTTATGATATCTAACAATTTATCTGTAACTGTATAATCGCCAAATGCTTTAGTCCATTTGGCATATGTAAGGGTGTCGATGTCAGGAATAAATTTCACTCCTAAATTGACATCGAATGGTTGGTTCAGATAATTTTCTTCAACGCTATTAACATCAATTTTAGCAACATAACGATTGTCTTGCCCGTCTTCCTTAAATGGTTCAACCAATACAGAATCAAGCTCCCAGACAAATGAATCATCGACTCTAATAGAGTCACCATCAACTTCAACAATAGAGGTTGTAAAACTAGGTTCAAATTCAATCGACCCTTGTTCGTATTGACCATCTACATTAAAAAATAATCTATAATAGTCCGGATCATCGTAATTAGACTCAACATCACTTATCTCAACAAGGGTTTCAAGCTTATCTTTCGCTACATTCTTTAAGATATCATCTTGTCGCTGCTTATACAGATGGAGTTCACCTTCAATGGCAAACAAACTCAATATTGAACCGAGATTAATTAGGAAATAAATTTCTACTTTTTTCATTTTTCAGGACCTATTTAGTGATCGCTTTTGAAAGAATATCGTTAACCTCTTTTTTAATTTGGTCACGAACTTTCCCATTTGAAAGATTCGCTAAACCCTCACCCATTTCTGCAACTTTAACAACAGCCTTTGTCAGATCAGAAATTTCTTTACTATCCATACTGGCAACAGATGCTCCCGAAGAAGAAGAAGAAGAAGGTCCATCGCTAGACTCTGGCCCTAAACCATAAATAGCTTTGGCATAAAGTATTAATAAACAAAACTCTATAATAAGAGCAAGGATTGATAAATAAGTCATCGCTCCAGCTCCAATATGATCGCCTAAAGTTGCAAGAATAGATCTAAAACCGACAACAACTAGTAAGAATGCAGCTCCTCCATAGACTAGAGCAGTCATTGCATTTATATCTGACCTTAATTTCATAATACTTCCTTTTTTGATTTAATTGATTTATCTAATTGTAAAAGACTTTGATTCAGATGTTTCAAGGCAATCATCTGATA
>Ga0209632_10000340_pt1 | contig 49550 bp, 46 predicted proteins | sample COG_10_FD_184754 | JGI IMG/M metagenome (GOLD analysis project Ga0209632, IMG submission 184754) | Pelagic Microbial community sample from North Sea - COGITO 998_met_10 (SPAdes) (version 2) | ecosystem: Environmental > Aquatic > Marine > Neritic zone/Coastal water | place: Helgoland, sampling...
AATAATTTAGATGAATAACTCTTACTAATCATATCTGCACAAGCTTTTGAAACATCATAAGGGTAAATAGCCTTGGATAGATAGCTTTCTTTATATGGTAAATGTTTTTTTGGATATTCACCATAAGATTTATCTGACGAAGCAACAATTATAGATTTTATATTTTTATTTTTTATCAAATTGTTTAATATTGTGTAAGTTCCTCTAATGTTGCTCTCCCAGGTATCAAAAGGATCATAATTTGCAACACCAACCTCAACTTGTGCCGCAAGATGAAATATTATTTCAAATTTATTATTCTTAATAATTTTTTTAATAAAATTATTGTTATAAATATCTCCTTTATACAGATGGCATTTTTTATTTATTTTTTCGTAATTGAGTAGTGATTTTTTATTTTTCTTTTGAATTATTCCACTAACTTTCGCACCAAGTACAACTAATCTTTTTGCTAAATTTGAGCCAACAAAACCATCTATACCTGTTATCAATATTTTTTTTTTATAGAAAAAATTTTTATTCATTTTAAATTATTTTTTTAAGTGATTAATGTTTTTTTTAGCTTCCATTAGTTCATTTAAAGTATTTACAGTTATATGTTTGCCTTTATGTATATATGATCTTAAATTTTTTATAATATTTTTATTTTCAAGAAAACCTTGAAATGTTTGAAATTTATCTAAATTTTTTAAATGTTCTTTTTTCATAATAAAAAAGCCAATGTTAAAAAAAAGTCCAAGATCTGGTTTTTCTTTAAATGATTTAACTTTTCCATCTGATTGAATTTTTAAAAGACCATATTGAGATCTGTAGTTATATGTTGATAAAATTATTTTTTCTTTATTTTTTAAAAAAAAATTAATTAACTTATCAATATCAATATCTACTAAAGTATCTCCATAGCATATCATGACATATTTATTTAGATATTTTTCACATTTTGTAATTCTTTTTAAAATGTCTGTATTTTTACCTGTAAATATTAAATCAATTTTTTTTTTATATTTCGTTTTTTTAGAAAAAAAATTTTTAAAAGCTTTATGTTTAAAACCAGTTGAAACTAAAATATTCTTTATTTCATAATAATTTAAATGATCAATTATATAAGAAAGAATTTCTTTATTTCTTATTTTGATCAATGGTTTGGGAGTTTTTTTTGTTAAAGGATAAAGTCTTTTACCACTTCCACCACACAATATAATAGTAGACAGATTGTTTTTAAAATCTTTAAACATAAAATTTATTTTTTAGCATTTAAAATATAAATTAAAAATTAAAAAAGTTTTTTAGTCCAAGTTTCAGGTGTTATTGAAGAATTTATTTCTATAGGATAATTATATTCAAATTCTTTAGTTCCTCGACTTTTAATATGATTAATCATTTTATCCATTGATTCACTTAATGACACATTTGTTTTATAATTTAATAATTTCCTTGCTTTGTCGGACGAACACATGGCCTCATAAATTTCATTTGGTCTTTCTTTTTTATAAATTGCTGTTTCATTAAATTTTAGTTTATTTGAAATAATTTCAAATAATTGGTTTATTGTTATAAATTCTTCATCTGGACCAATATTTACAATTTCATTTATTATATTATCGTCAAACATAAGTTTATCTAAACATGATATGCAATCATCAATATCTGAAAAGCATCTTTTTTGTTTACCATCTCCATATATTATCGGTTTTCTTTTTTGTAACATCAGATTTACCATAATAGATGCTACGTTTCTAAATGGGTCATCATATTTTTGTTTTGGTCCAATAATATTATGTGGCACAGCGATATTATATTCAAAACCATAAGTTTTTGATAAAATTTTTAAAATATTTTCTGCAGCCAATTTGGTAACACCATATGGATCTACAGGATTAGGCACATCTTCTTCCTTGTAAGGAATTGGTATGGCTCCGTATCTGGCCATAGATGAACAAAAAACTATTCTTTTTACATTATTTTTTATTGCTGCGGTAAAAGTGGATACTGAACCCATCATATTATTTCTACATATTAGTGTTGGAGAAACTGATGACAAGCCCTCATGTGCGTAAGAGGCGGCATGACATAATACATCTACACCCTTCATTGCCTTAGTCATTTCTTCTAAATTTTCACAGTCGATATTAAAAAACTCTACATCCAAATCCTTAAAGTTTTCTTTTTCACCACCAACCAAGTTATCACAACCAGAAACTTGGTAATTTTTTTTTAAACACCAATCAGCTAAGTTAGATCCTAGGAAACCTGCAATACCTGTTATAAAAACCTTCATTTAATGATTTGTTTACAAGATTTTAAGATTTAAACAAATTAATTATTTTTTTGTACAAAATTTTAGTAAAAGTATTAAAAAGTGTAAAGAATCTATTTTAGATCACCTAAATTATGCAAAGATAATTTAATGCAATTATTTAAAAAATTAAATAACCGGAATTTTTATTTATTTATTTTTTTTTTAACATCAATTCTTGCGTCAGTATTAGTGCTAATTATTGAAAGAAAAGTTTTAGGATTTGGACCTACTTACCACCCAGACTCAGCTCATTATATAAATTTCCAAAGCAAGTTTTACTATTTGAGTCTAAAATATTCAATTACTGAAAATTTTAAAAACTACCTTTATCATTTTTCTAGTGGATCTTTGTATTATTCAATTATTCATTTATTTTATGAACTAAATCAAATTGTAAATTTCTCCACACCCTATAGAAATATATTAAAATTAAATATTTTATTTTATGCAGTAACAAACCTTTTAATTTTAAATCTTTTAATTAAAAAATTTGATAGAGAAAAAAAGATTGACTACAAGATACTCATCATTGTTTTATTTTTTTGTTTTTTACCCTACAAAGTTCATTTGAGTATTCATGTTTTAAAAGAAACGCTAATTTTCTTTTTTTTGACAATTTATATTTTACATCCAAATAAATTTACACTAATTATCTCATTAATATTTGGAACTCCTCTAAGATTATCATTTGGCTTCTATTATTTAGCTTTTATAGATTTTAATAAAAATTTTTTAAAAAAATATTACCCAATTTTATTTATAATAATTATTGGAGTTATAATTTGGTACTATAAGAATATTCATATCCATTATGGTGTTTCAGATATATTAGTATTTTTAGAAAATAGAAATTTAGCAAACATGGGGGGAAGAGATTTTAATGCAGTGCCAAATTTTTCTGAGTACGGATATTATGGTTTAATATTAAGAGTGATCTCATGGCCAATTATTTTTTTAACTGGAAGTTTTATGTTTTTTTCAAAAAGTATTTATTTATACGTAATAGGCTTTGAAATAATCATTATGCAATTACTTTATTATAATATAAATAAAAAATTTATTTTTAGTTTAGGACTTATTGTGTTTCTATGCTTAGTTGCTATTTATGCAAATTCATTCACAGCTTACTTGCGATATTGTTATTTGGCAATAAATCTTTATTTCCTGAAAATAATATTAAACAAATAGTAATTTTAGAACTTTTATGCACAGTTGTTATATTGATTTAAAAATATACAATATAAAAGTATGATCAAAACTAGTCCTAAATTTATTAATTGTTGAATTTAAGAAGTAAATATACAAAAACCATTTTCAGAATATCATTAAAAATAAATAAATCTTTGCTATAAGGGTTTTTTTTGGAATTATTTATATCTTATAAAGAGTTTATTTTAATGGACAAAAAAGATAAGTGCTTATATTACAGCTAAAAAATTTTTATTTCAAATAATGAACAAAATAATTATACTTGGAGGTGCAGGTTATATTGGGTGTGTATTAACTGACTTACTTTTAAAAAATAACTACAAAATTATTTGTATAGATTCGCTTAAATTTGGTGCAACTCCAATAAAGAATTTTAAAAAAAAAAAGAACTATAAATTTTATAAAATAGATACCTCAAATTCAAAAAAAATTGGTGAATTATCACAAGGCTCTAAAGCAGTTGTTGATTTATCAGGTATAGTTGGTGATCCAGCATGTAGCATCAATAGAAAAAATACATATTATAGCAATTACTATAATACAAAAAAAATTGTAGATGATTTAAAAAATAGAAATATTGAAAAATTCATATATGCAAGTTCATGCAGTGTGTATGGAAGTTCAAAAGGTAAGAAATTAATAAGAGAAACCAGTAAAGTCAAACCTATATCTCTTTATGCTGAGCTTAAGATTAAATGTGAAAAATATATATTAGAAAAATCAGATAATAAATTTAGTCCAACAATTTTAAGATTAGCAACAGTTTTTGGGTATTCACCAAGACAGAGATTTGATCTAGTTGTAAATTTATTTACTTTATTTAAATATTTAAAAAGAAAAATACAAGTGTTTGGAGGTGAACAATACAGGCCTAATGTTCACGTACATGATGTTGCAAGAGCAATAATGAAATGTGTCAAAAAAAATAAGAAAATTACTCATAAACAGATATTCAATGTGGGTTCTAATAAACAGAATCATAAAATAAAAGATATTGCTAAAATGATAGGTAAGAAAGATGAAATTGAAATAAAAAAAACTCTTACAGATAATAGAAATTATCACATAGAATTTTCAAAAATTAAAAAATCACTCAATTTTGATACTACCTATAACATTTCTAGTGGTTCGAAAGATCTATTAAATAAAATTGCAAAAGAAAAGATTTTAAGAAGAAATTTAAAAAGATATAATAATTTTAAGGTTGAATCGAAAAAATATGCAAAAAAAATAAAATACAAAACAATTATAAAATGAAAATATTAATTACTGGTGCAGATGGCTATATAGGTTGGCCTTTATTTCTAAAGTTTATTTATGAAAATTCAAATTATAAAATAGTTGGAATAGATAATTTTTTAAGAAGAAAATTAGTTAGTAAGTATTCTAAAAAAGAATTTAAAAAAATTTATTCTATGAAAGAGAGGATTAAAGAACTTAAAAAGTTCAAGAAAAAAAATTTTCAATTTTACAACATCGATATTTTGGATAAAAAGAAAACATATAATTTGATAAAAAAGTTCAGACCTGATGTAATATTTCATTTAGCATCACAACCTTCTGCTCCGTTTGCAAATAAAAGTCTAGAAAATTCAATATTTACATCAAAAAATAATAACTTAGGTACATTAAATTTATTATGGTGCTTAAAGGAATTAAACTTAAATAAAACTCTGTTTGTTGAAACAACAACAACTGGAACATATGGATCTCCAAATCTTAAAATTCCAGAAGGCGAGATTAATTATAAAAATAATAAAATTTTATTTCCTGGTATGGGGCACTCTTGGTACCATATAACCAAAAGTAATGACATTAATTATCTTTGGTTGGCAAACAAACTATGGAAATTACCAATTGTAGACTTTCGGACAGCTATAACGTTAGGGTCAAGAACAAAATATACAAACCTATCAGACAAGTTTGCCACAAGATTTGATTATGATTTTTATTTTGGTGTTGTGGTTAATAGATTTATTATGAAAGCGATAAAGAATCAATTTTTACCAATATATGGAAAAGGCGAACAAAAAAAACCTTTTATTGATTTAGAAGATGCAGTTGATTCTTTATATAATATTTTAAAAATTAAAAATAATAATAAATTTCATATATTAAACCAATACTCAGAAACGCTTTCTATTTTACAAATATCAAATTTAATTAAAAAAGTTGCAAAACAATATAAATTAAAAGTTAATATTAAGAATATAAAAAATCCAAGAACTGAAAACGAAACGCATAAAATGAGAATGTTAAATTCTAATTTTTTAAAAGTATTAAAAAGAAAACCAAAATCAATTTTGAAAAGTATAGAATTAACTTTTCAGGATTTAATTTAAACATTTTTTGCAATTTTTTTTATAAAAAAAAATGCTGTAAAATAAAGAAAATATAGAAACAAAGTATAATATCTTGTTAATTCAAAATTATTAGCAAAAAAAAATGCTGGAATAACAAGACTAGTGTAAGTAAAATTAATAATTAACGATGATGTGAAGTGTGGATCAAGTTTAGTTTTTTTTGATAATATGGAAAATAAATGAGAGTGCAAATGATTAAAATCTGCAGTCATGACATCTTCTTTTTTAATTATTCTTCGTAAAAAAGAGGCTAAAACTTCAGAACCTAAATAAAAAGTCAAAATTGTATAAAAAAATGGTGAAGTTTCTGTTTCAAGATACATAATTTCTAAAATAAATATGCCTAGGATAAATCCTGACAAATACGCACCACCATCACCAAAAAATATTCGACTTTTAAGATTAAAATATAGAAATACAACAAAAGAAAAAAGTGTTGATAATATTAATATATTCAAGCCAAGTTTATTATTAGAACATAGTAATATGATTAAGATTAGCAAACATATGTAATGCATTGCTAGATTTCCATTTATACCATCTATAAAATTTGAACCATTTATTAATATTAAGAAACAAATTGTGGTGATTAAAAATTGGAGATTGTATTGAAACATTAAACTATCTACATAACCCAACCCTGTGGTCTTTATTTTCAAATCAAAAAAATAAAAAAATAAATAACAAAAAATAAATAAAAAAATAAATCTAATTAAAGGTTTTAATTTTACACCATAATCATCAATAATGCCGATTAAGAATATTGAAATTAAAATTGGCAATAAATAAAAAAAATTCTCATTATGAAAAAAAAAATTATATAAAATAGTTAAAATTATAGAAAAAAATAATACTAAACCACCAGATCTTGGAACTAAATGTTTGTGAATAGCTTGTTTTTTATCAATATCACTGTCAATAAATAAATTTCTTCTACACAAATAATTTGTGGTGATAAATAAAAAGGCAATTATAGATAATAAAAAAATGATATCTGACATAAAAAATAGAATTAAAAATCAATTTTTTTTAAAGATAGATTTATATTATTTGGGGTAGGTATTTTTTTCATTTCATAAAAATTTTTAATTAATTTTTTTGTCTTACTCCAACTATTTTTCTCTTTTTTTCCTTCTGCTCTCTTCCCCCTGTCATACCAATATGACTCTAATCCAAGCTTATTTCCAAATTGAAAATATATAGCAAATTTATTTTTTTGACTATCTATTTCATCAACGTAATGTCCTTCTGCGTGTGATACTTTATTTTCTATCATGGAAGAAATCGGAGACCCCCTATGATAAGTTCTTGAGTCAAATAACACAACGTCTCCAATATCTAGCTGTAATCTTTCATAGCCTAAAATTTTTTTTTCATACTTATCCTTTAGTTTTGAGCTCATTGATTTAACTATTTTCATTTTAATTTTCATAATAATTTTTTGAAAAAATGAATTAAAATTATTTTTTCCATAAACATTATTCGTTTTTTTAATCACATCTATTTGTCCTCCAAATTCACTATTATTTTGTAAATAAATTCCGACCTTACCAAATAGATAATCTTTTTTATAAATTCTACTTTTAGAGTATTCATATCTATATTCGCCAGATGCATCTATATGCCATGTATGGCTTGAAATTTTGGGTAGGAAGTTTCTCATAATTTGAAATGGAGGCAGAATATAAATTTCTCCATATTTTTCTTTAGTAAATATTGAATAAATTTTTTTAATTAGATTGTGATTTAAATATACATCATCCAAAATTTCATTCTTATTATCAAGTTCATAAATATTTAATATTTTTGGGTTGTTTTTATTTTTAAAACTATTTTCAAGAGTTTGTCTTAATTCTTGAATTTTTTTTTTGTGGAAAATATTTTTAATTATTGTGAGGCCTTCTTTTTCAAATAAATCTATGTTATCCATAATAAAGATTATACTTCTTTATGTGAAAGATGCTTATAAAAAGAAAGAGGCATCAAAATTAGCATAATAATCCAATTACTAAAAAAATTTCCATGTGGTGTAATTGGCCAAATAAAAATAAATAATGCGATAACTAGAATTGTTTTGAAATCCTCTTGATTTTTATTTTTTATGAATATTTTAAATAATTCGATAGATATAACTAAAAATAATAATAACAAAGAAATTCCTCCAAAAAACCCTAACTCTGAAAATAGTTGAAAATAATAGTTGTGAGGATGTATTTCGCATCTTGCTCTATAATGTTTATATTTTTCCTCTCCACACTTAACTTTAAAATTTTTAGGTCCTACTCCAAAAAAAAAATTTTCTCTAAACATTAACTTTGCACTCATATAATGACCATGATGAACTTCTGTAAATATATATAACTTACTCTTATCTTTATTTGTAAATTGCTCTAATGTGTTTTTAAAAACTCTGTCCCTGATCTTTCCATCAAAAATGCTTGTGGATGATATAATTATTAAAAATAATACAATAAATTTGAGTATTAATTTAAATCTAATCTGATTTAAAAGTATAAAGGATAAAATTAGAGCAAATATAAATAAGAAAAAAGAGGATCTTTCACCACTTAGAAATATCAGAATTCCAAAAAAACAATTAATCAAAATATAAATTAACTCAATTTTTTTTTCTCTTAAGTTATTGTAAAATATAAAAAGTGATAAAAATATAAAATATGTCCTTAAAAAAAAACTTCCTAAAATATACTCATCCTCAAATATTCCAGATAATCTATGTTGATTAGTTCTAGTGTAGCCTAATAAATTGCTGCCGGAAAAATATTGAATTAAAGCATCTATACCTATTAAAGTTAGTGATAAAGAAATTGTCATAAATAACATTTTCTTAAAAACTTCAAACTGATCAAACAAATACCAAATTAGAACTAAATAAAAATAAAATCTAAAAAAAAAAATTATTGACTTTTGATCTAAAAAAAATTTTTTTAATAATTGTAATTTAATATTATAATCTGTTGAATAAAAAAATTGATTTAAATATAAATTTTGTAATAATGAATTTGAAATTATGTAAGTATAAAATATTAAGAATAAATAAAATGATATATTATAAAAATATTTTTTTCTTAATTTATAAATATCACTAGATAATATAATACAAGAAATTAATAGAAAAAGCTCTGGTAGAAAAGGTCCCAGAGATAAGGAAAATGGAACTAAAGATATAAATATAATTGATATTTTTGATCTAAAATTGTCAACTAAAATAAAATTTTTATAAAGATTTTTCATAAAGTTTTACAATTTTTCTAACTATCAAATCTCTATCAAATTTTTTTGAAAATTTAATACAATTTTTTGATATTTGTTTAATTTTTATTTTATTAAGTGCCTCCTTTTCGATTATTTTTACCATTTGATCTCTAAAATGTAATTTCACTTTAAATCCAGTGTGATTATTAATTATAATATCATCACATCCTGGAGCGTTATATGTAAAACATGGCAATCCACAGGAAAATGCTTCCATTACAACTGTGGGCATGCCCTCCGAAAAACTTGGAAAAAGAAAAATATTCGAGTCATTGTAAAACCTTTCTAAAGAATTAGATGATTCTATGTGGGTAATGTTTTTGGTATTTTTAACTATTTCTTTGATGTTTACTCCTTCAGGTGAAAATTTGTCTTCCTTACCAATTATAATTAATTTTTTGTTTTTAATTTTTAATCTTTCAAATATATAAAATAGATCAAAAATTCCCTTACTTTTAATTAATCTTCCTATAAATAAGATTTTAAATAACTTTGATTTTTTCTTTTTTTTCTTTTTGTATTTATTTCTATTAATTCCAGAAGCTGGAATTAACGAATACGAATCTTTTGTATAAATTTTATTTTTAATAAAAAAATTTTTATTAGACTTATTAGTAAATATTATATGATCACAAAAAAACAATGATATCTTGTATAATATTGAACTTAAAATTAATAAAAATTTGTTGTTAGAACTCAAAACATAACCCATGCCTGTAATCATACAAAAAATTTTACAATTATGAAAAATTTTGATTAATGGACAAAGTAAATTAGGAATAATAGTGTAACTTTGGATTATATCCGGCTTATATTTGATAGTAATTTTTACTAACTGAAAATATAATAATATTATTTTTATTATATTAAATGAATTAATATTTTCTTTAATTAAGTGAAATTTAACATTAAATCCTTTAAAATTTTTATAATATTCATCTTTATTAGCAACAATAATCACCTTAAAATTATTTTTAATAAGAGACAAAATAATTTCTTTTCTAAAAAACCAAAGAGAATTGGTTCGATTCGCTACCAAAAGAATTTTTTTCATTTAATAATTTTTTTTACATAACCAAATATAAACCCTAACAGTCTTGAAATATCAATTATTATACCCATAATTGGCCCGAAAAATATTAAAGATAAATCAAATTTTTTTTTTGTATCTTTGAAATTTTTTTTAAAAGGAACGTATATACCTCTATATATAAAATATAAAATAATCATTTCTAAATGATAACCGGATATTAGCATTAAAAATAAAAATATTGATAATATTAAATATTGCTTACCTAAATTATATTGCTTTAACCCAATAGTAGTATGTGAGTAATAAAATATTTTTTTAAAAATTTGGAATATATTTTTTCCACTATTGTTTTTTAGATAATTTATAGGTGAGTTATAATTATTTTGAAAGCTAATCTTGCTTAATTTTAATTTTTTTAACCAAACTCTGTCGTAACCAGATCTAAAGTTATCAAAAAATCCAATTTTATTAAATATTTTTTTTTTAAAACAACTTGAGGGGATGCAATTTCCATAAGTGTTAATTCCAAAAGTTTGTGATAAAAACATTTTATCTAATATAGAATTTGGTTTAAAATAATACTTTCCCTGAACATAACTATATTTTTTTGATAATATTAATTTTTTAATGTTTTTGATCCAAAAATTATCTACATCTAATCCAACATCCATAAAACATATATTTTCGTAATTCGATTGAATTATACCCATATTTTTAGATTCTGATGGCGTATTTTTTTTGTTATTGAATATTTTAATTTTATTTTTTTTATATCTATAATTTTTCAAAAATAATCTTAGTTTTAATTCTGAATTATCTTTGGAAAAACTATTTACAAAAATTATTTCATCTGGTTCTATAACTTGAGATTTAATTAATTTTATAGTTTCTATAATTCGATTTTTTTCGTTATAAAATGGAATAACTAAAGAAATTTTCTTATCTTGCATTGATAAATGATTCTAAATTATATTTTTTTAGAGAAAAAATTAAAAATAGCGGTAAAATAAAGTGTCCCACATTAGAAAAAATAAAACCATAGTGCAGCGAAGTAAGAAATAAAATAGCAACTATTAAGTAATTTTTTGAGCAAAAAAATGATGTTATTAATAATAAATAAGAGAATAATCCCATTAAACCATTTTGTTTTATAAATATTTTTATTGCAAAATCTCCAGATGTATTTGGTGTAGGATCTAGAACCTGACACCCATAAAGCAATTTAAAACAATCTTTGCTTTCGAGCACATCTAAATAATATTTTTTAAAAGAATATAGCTGATTTAAATTTTCTATATTTTTATCTTCAAATAACATTTTATACCAATACAATTTATCATTTATAACCAACACTAAGTAATCAAATGAAATTTTTTGAAAATTATCTCCTTTAATATGCGTTGATATATAAATTAAGATTAAAAATAAAAATATTACAATAAATAATTTTAAAATATCATTAATATATTTAAATTTTATATTTTCAATTATAATGATCAAAAAAAGCATTAGAAAACCTGATGTACTAAATAATGAAATTATTGACAATAACACCTGTATATTTTCAAAAAAAGAAATTTTTTTTTTATAAAATTTAAAAATAAAATAATAAAAAAAAATTATAGATAATGATGAAATTGTTGAATTTCCACCTATACCGTAAGATCTAGTGTAAAATCCAAAAAATTTTGCAGTATGTATCTCTTGATGTAAAGATATATCAGGGTAAATATTAATGATTAAAGACTCTATTAATGTATAAGAGCAAATTAAAAATAATATTAATCGACATATAAAAAAATGTTTTTTTTTAAAATTAAAATTTTTAAAAAATAATAAAAAAATGATAAAACCAAAAAAGTATTTAAAATTTATTAATGCAGATGATGATGACGGGGATAAAATTAATACTGAGGTAAAATAAAAAATTGTTACAATAATAGATACATACTGGAATAAACTTATTTTAATCTTTGACAAGTTTATTAATAAATAAATAATAATAAGTATGTAAGCTGGGACCAATGTATCTAAAAGTATAGTTTCAGAAAAAAAGACTAAAAATAATAGAGAAAAAATAAAAATATTCTCTTTGTTATTTTTAATTGAATTTAAATTCATTTTTTAAGATTTTGTACATAATTTAACCAATTCCAATGACCATTTATTTTTTGATAAAGAATTTTATTGGTATCAGTAGACCATATGTCTAACCTTGGAAGCTCAAATTTTGGTGTCAAATTATTTACATCACCAAATTTACTTGAAGCCGCAAAATTATAACCAAATTCCTCGAGATATTTTTTTGCTCTGTTGTCAAAAGAGCCGTGTGGATAGGAAAATGTGTTTACTATTTTACCCGTAATATCTTCAAGCCATATTTTACTCTCACTAATCTCTTCTTTAATTTGTTGTGTAGTTAATTGTGATAATTTCATGTGAGAGACGCCATGAGAACCTAATTCAACATTTTTTTTATTTGATAATTCAATCAAACCTTTTTTATTTAAAAATAATTTATTATTTGATTGAATAAAATTTTTATTAATAAAGACATGAAAAGGAATATCATACTTTTCTAAAATTGGTAAAGCATTATTTAAAACGCTCATAAAACCATCATCAAAAGAAATTATTATATTATTCTGATTATTATATACTTCATTGAAAGATACAAAATTAAATTTCATTTCTTTTAAAAATATTATCATTTTTTCAAATACATATTTATCAAGTGTATATAAATCTTTTTTATCTTTTTTTGTTTCAATTGAATGAAATAATAGAATCTTATTAGATGTAGATAATTTATCACTTCTTAATTTTTCAGAAAAATTAGATATAAATTTATATATAAATTTTTTCATTTTTTGAACAAATGATAAATAGATTTTAAATAAAGTGAGATCAAATTTGTTTTTTTAATTTTTTTTTTTAATAAGATATATAGGTAAAATATGTAACCTTTAACATCTAAATAAAAAATTAAATTAGATGTTTCACTTTTGTTGTTAGTCCATTTAGATTTATAAGACTCTCCACCGATTGTGAAATCAAATTTGTTACAATTTTTTTTCAAATCTTGAAATAATTCCAACAAAAGAATATTACCTACAGAAAAATTTTTATATCTATAATCATATGCTGGCAATATATAAAAAAAATTATCTTTATATAAATATCCCATATGAGCTGCAATTACTTCGTGATCCAGTGATAAGCATGATATATGTACATTTTGACTTTGCACTTGCGAATTTAAAAACTCAACATAATTTTTTTTTTTTAAAAAATTCCAAGAATTATTTCTTTCATATTGCTCATATTTAAATTTAATTAATTTATGAAAAATTTTTTTTCTCATATTAATATCTAAAGGATTATTAATAAAAGTTATTTTTCTTCTAATACGTCTTTTTTGTCTTTCAATATCTTTTATAACATATTTTAATTCACCTGATTTTCTTCTATTGAAATCTTCGCTATTAAAGTTGTAAAAATAATTTATTGAGCTATCAAAAATTTTTGATTTTTTTTTTTGATTTAATATTTTTATAAAATCTAAATTTAATTGATTAATAGCAATAAAAATATTTATTTGAATATTATTTCTGATTTCTTCAAGTATTGTTATAAAATATTCAATATCTTCAGAATCTATATTTTTATTTGTAATAGGTGAATTTAAATCTGAAAATGGATAACCCGACCATTCTAAAACTGAACAAAAAAAATATTTTTTTATAATTAGAGGAAATATAATTATTGTTTTACCATCATTATTAAATTTTTCTATTAAAATGATTAAAATTTTACTATTAAATTTTCCAATATTATTATTCCAAGCTTTATGCCAATCAAAAGTGTAAAAAATATTGTCATTATTTATCTCTAACTCTTTCCAAATATTTTCTATTTCATTATCAAAAGCCTCAAAAATTTTATATTTATACATATTTATTTAATGGTTATACAATATAGTTCAGAATATTTTTTTTTTATATTCAGATCATGTTTTAATTCATTTGGAATTGATGGCCATTGAATTATATTCAAATTTGCTTTTTTAATTATTTTTTTAAAATTTAAATATTCATTTTTTTTTAAATAAAAAGGTATGTGCCAAGGAATAATTTTATCTTTTTTATTTAAGTTATAAATTGGATCTATATTATTTTTTTTTAAAAAGTTGTACAAGATTTTGTATTGATCAACTCTATATTTTAAGCTGTAATTTTTTTCTTTTATTATTTTTAATGACATATCGTCAATTAATTTATTTTCAAACACGTTATCGTTATGAATAATTTTAGAGGGCCTAATTTTTATATTTTTAATAAAAATTTTTATATTATTTACTATATAAAGATTTTTAATTTTTTGAATAAATAACTGAAATAAATTAATTGTTTTTTTTTCTAAATTTACTTTTTTTTTCTTAATATTAAAATTTAATTTTAGTACACCACCAGAATATAATTCTTTAATTATTTTTTTTGGTGACATAATTGATATATGACCAAAGGATCCTAATTTCTTGGATTTATAATAACCATCGTATCCATGACAATAATCTTCTATTAAAAAAATTTTATTTTTCTTCGTATACTTTTTAAATTTTGAGATATCACTAGGAAAACCGAAATAATGAATCATCATTATAGATGAAATATTTTTAAGTTTTAATTTATTTAATTTAGACCATTTAGGTTTTAACTGATCATCCAGCTCATAAAATTTATATTTAATATTAAGTTTTTTAAATGGTATTAATATCTCTTTACAAATTATTTCTGGTAGTAAAATAATTTTTTTTTTATTGAGATTGCTTAATATAATTCCATTATATAGCGCTGTTCTTCCTGAGCAAAAATAAATGTTTTTATCTAAATATTTAACCATCTTTTTGACAATAACAACTTGATAATTTTTTTTATAAAAATTTTGGGTTCTACATAATTTCTATATCTATTCGCTATTTTTAATTCAGATCTAATTCTATAATAATAAGGTTTTGATGTAATATTGTCGATGGTTTGAATATATGTGCCCAGAATTTTTGGTATTACTTTTAGCCTTATATTTGGGCAAATTTTCAACCAAAGTTCATAATCTTGTGCGTTGGGTAACTTTTCATCAAAAAAATTATTATCTATTAATAAAGATCTATTTAATGTTACTGCAGAAGTTGAGAAAATGTTTCGTTCATATAGATATCTTTTCAAATTTCTTTTTTGAGAAAGAAATTGTTTCAATGGCTTAGAAATTTCTAAGGTTATATTATTTTGTTGTAGATAATTTTCATAGTGAGTAATAAAATTGTATTTATTACTTTCGTTGATAATTTTTTTTACTTCTTTAATTTTATTTATGTCCCACACATCATCCGAATCTAAAAATGAAATCCATTTATTTGTAGCATTAATAATTCCTTGATTGCGAGCAAATCCAGGACCAACATGTGGATTTTGTAAAATTTTAATTGAAATTTTTTTCGTAAAATCATTTAAATAGTTATTAACCTTTTTAATAGTATTATCTGTTGATCCATCATCTGAAATGATTAATTCCTCAGGTAGTACTGTTTGATTGAGTACACTATTAAGTGTTTTATCAATATATTCTGCAGAATTATAAGTTGGTATAACAACTGTAATGTAATTGTTAGTTTGATTCATTTTTTTTTATCCATTTTAATAATATATAAATTGAAAAAATACTTTGTGAATGATTTGGTCTAATATTTTTTTTGCTTAATATCTCCAATAATTTTTTTTTATTAAAAATATTATCAAGTATTTCATTTTTTTCGTCTTGTATATATTCAGCAATATAATGTTTATTTTTTTGAAGCCATAAATTTATTGGAAAATTAAAACCATTTTTTTTTCGATTCCATATATTGGTATTAATATTTGCTTTATATATTTTTTTTAATATTTCTTTAGATTTAATATTATAATCTAATCCAAAATCGACATTATAAACCTCATCAACCAACCTGTGATCTAAAAATGGTGTTCTAACTTCTACAGATGATGACATCGACAATTTATCAACAACTGGAAGAATGTTATCCGGTAGATAATTATTTAGGTCCATTTCCATTCTTACACTTTGGTTATTTATTCTAGAATAATTTTTTTTGAGGTCTGAATTTAATTTAATAAGATTTTTGTAGAATAGACTCTTTTTTTTTACTATGCTCTTAATTAAATTAAAGTTAGTTCCTGAGCTACCCAAAGTATAATTAAGATGTTTTGAAAAAATTTTCAGAAAATAATTATTTAAATCTGAATTAAAAAAATTAGACATATTTAATAAAAGATTTAAATTTATTTGAGGAATGTAATTTGAATAAATATATTTCTGAAAATGTCTTTTGTATCCACCAAATATTTCATCTCCTCCAGCCCCTGTAATCATTACCTTAAAGCCCATTTGTCTTGACATTTGAGAAATTAAAAAAGTAGGGAAAATCGCAGTATCAGATAGAGGTTCGTCTAAAAATGGAATTATTTCATCAATTTTATCTATTATATTCGAATTTGAATTAATATCTAAGTAACTACTTTTAAGTTTTAACTCTTTTGATAGCAATAGAGCGTACTTTTTATCTTCATCATCGACTTTATCCTCAAAATTTATTGTTAATGTTTCCAAATTTTTAATATTTTTTGACAATAAATAAGTTAAAATTGAACTATCTACACCGCCACTCAAAAAAGTCCCTATTTTTACATCAGATCTTGATTGTATTTTAATAGAGTCTTCCAATAAAAATTTTATTTTTTCATAATCAAAATTTTTTTTATTTCTTTTTGGCGAAGCACTCCAATATCTATCTATGGTAAATTGATTATTTTCAATTTTAATAAAGTATCCAGGCAATAATTTGTTTACTTCAGAAAAAATAGACAAGTTATTTGGAACATAATTTAAACTTAGATATGAAAACACTGATTCATAATTTATTTTTAAATTCTTCTTATATTTTGATAATGAGTCCAAATTTGATGAAAATATGAACTCTTTATTACTTTTATAATAGTATAAAGGCTTCACTCCAAACCTATCTCTATAAATTAAAACTTTATTTTTATTTATGTCGTATATACAAAAGCTAAAAATACCATTTACTTTATCAATAAATTTTTCACCAAAATGAATATATAATTTTAATAATACCTCTGTATCAGAGTCTGTTCTAAATTTTATATTCTTTTTCTTTAATTCATTTTTAAGTTCAATATAATTATAAATTTCACCGTTTAAAATGATGCTATAATTTGAAGTTTCATCATGAATTGGTTGTTTGCCATTATGAATATCAATAATAGATAATCTTCTCATAGCAAAACCAAAATTATTATTTAATAAATATCCGTGATCATCAGGTCCTCTGAAAATCATGGCATCATTCATAATTTTTAATTCATTTTCTAAAATTTTAGTATTATCAAATTTATAAATTCCACAAATTCCACACATTTTTATATTATTTTAATTTCAATTATATTTGAAAAATTTTTAGATTTATTGTTTTCAAAAATAAAACTTATATTTTTTGATTTTTCTCCGTAGCTTTCAGTAAAACAAGTAATTTTTTTTATTATTTTTGTATTAATATTTTTTTTTATTTTCATACAAACAGTTATATTTTTTTTCTTCGACTTTAAAATAAATTTATCTTCAAATGCCTTATGAATATAAAAAAAAGGACTAAAATGTAAAAATATTTTTTTTTTAAGTATTTTTGAAGATTTTAGACTATCACTTATTACTAAACTATTGTTATTTACAATTAAATTTCTTTTCCATTTAATATGTTTGTCTATAAATTTAAAGCAATTAGTATTTATTTCTAAACTTGGTTTTTTATTATTAAAAAGTTTTGCTAAATTTTTACTTTTGATAAAATCATTATGATAAAATCTTGATAAATTTATTAAGTGTCCATAATTATTTATTGTTAATAAATTATTTGAGTCTGCAAGCGCTCCTTTAAAAGTGTTATAATTGTATCTATTTAATCCAGTCAAAATAAGATTTTTTTTATGAAAATAATTAAAATGAAAATTATCCTCATTTTCATGTGTTGGAAAATTATCTGAAGTTTTCTTATTAAATTTTACAAATAAATTGGAATTATGTTTATTAATTTTTATAAAATTTCCAATCTTTTTTACAAATTTATTTTTTGGACCAGCTAATAAATAGCTTTTATAAAAAGGTGTAAAAAAAATCTTTTTTTCCAAATAAGATGTTTTTTTATCAGGTGTTAAATCACCAAATTTTACTAGCTTATTATTGTGATTAAAAAAATTACTAGCGTTTAGCATTTTTTTTAAAGTATTAAAAACCTGCTTCTTTTCTTTAATTTTATTTTTATTAAGAAATATATATAAATCCAAGTATAAAGCAGTATTTAATAATTGATAACTTGAACTAGACTCTCTTAACAAACCTTCATTATTAATTAATTTTTTTTCAGCTGAAAAAAGTATTTTAAATCCAATATTCATTAATTGATTGTCTTTAAAAAATACCCCAGCATAAATTATTGCTTGGGAATTCTTTAAGATATGATTGCTTATTCCATTGTGAAAATACTCTAGTTTTTGTAATAAAAATATCACTTCGTTTTTTATATAATCTTTTAAAACATCATTCTTAAGTTTTATAGAAATAGAAATTGCATTAACAATTCTATAACTTACAGTATAACTCTCCCAAATTAGGCTATTCTTGTAATTGGATATTGCTGGTAAATAAATTTTATACCATTTTTTAATTCGATTAAAAATTTGTTTATCTCCCTTCTGCTCAATGAAATATTCAAATCTGTGATATTTTTCAAAAATTTCACTATCTTTATTAAATAAGAAATTATGTTTAATTTTATAAAATGAATCATTTTTAATTTTGTTATATTTATTTGTATTATTGATATATTTATTAACTAAATTTAATACGTTCTGTGGGTAATATATATGATTATATCTTCCGTAGTGTAATTTAATTAATTTTTTTTTTAGACTTTGAAGAATACTTAATGGGTGCAACAAACACCATTTAAAATAATTCAAGTAAATTTTCATTTTATAAATTGTGAATATTTTAAAGACATGTTTATTGCGTTAAATTTTTTTTGGTATCTGAGATAACCTTTTTGCCCCATGCGTTTTCTAAATTTTGGATTATTAATTAAATACAATATTTTATTTGCAAAAAATTTAGGGTTGTCTTTAGTTACTACAAAACCAGTTACTTTATTGTCAATTACCTCTGGTAATCCGCCACAATTGGTAGAAATTACAGGCTTATGAAATGCCATACCCTCTAGGGCTGAATAACCAAAGGACTCTTGGAATTGAGATGTGATTAATATTATGTCACTTCTCATAATTTTTTTATAAATATTTGGATAATGTTTGTTAAGTTTTATTTTTGATTTCAATACATCTGGTATAATTTTTTTTACACTACTTATTTCAATTTTATTTCCATCACCATATATATGACATTCAAAATTTTTTTTTTCTTCATAAACTAATTTTAAAGCATCAAACAAAAACTTATGTCCTTTTCTTTTTTCATATACACCAAGAAAAAGTAATTTAATTTTTTTATTTTTAATTTTATTTTCTAAATTTTTACTTTTGATATTAAGACCATTGTAGATATATTTTTTTGGCAAAGAAGAAAAACTATCAATTTCATTTATACTTTTAATACACGATCTTGAAACAGAAATAAAACCTGCAATTTTTTTACTGATGAGGCCATCTAAATATTTGCCAAAAAAATCAATTTTTCTTCTTTTAATTGCATAATTATGGAAATTAAACCAGGGTTTTATGAAAGAAAATTTACTCCATGCTATTATTGAAGCTAAACCATATAGGCCTCCTGGATACGAGCCTTGAATTACAAATAGTCTATCAATTTTATATTTAATAAATACTTTTGATAAGTAATTAATTTTTTTTGGAAAATTTTTTATTTTTTTAAGATATCTATAAATTTTAATAAAAAAGTTTTTTTTTTCATTTGAAATATAATTGATATCTGATTTGTATGATATCAATTTTACCCTTTTTTTATTTTTAAAATGAGATCTTAAAAATTTAAATCCTGGATGATTAAAATTTGAAAAAATTATTAATTCATTTTTATCATTTGGCCAACAATCAATTAGATTTTTTAGATATGTATCCATTCCCCCAGCTTTATTATTTTCTAAAAAAAATGCTATTTTCATAATTTTAAATTTTTGATATTTAGGTATTTTAAATTAAAATATTCCTTCTTAAAAAACAGAAAACAAAATGAAATTATTAACAAAACTTTAATTAAAAATTTTAAAATAAAATTTATATCTGCACTTAATAAAAAATAAAGTATCGAAACATAAACTACAATAATAATTATTTTTATTATCACTTGTTTTATTTCTATATTTAATTGATAAACTTTCTGAGATGCAAGGAATGTTAAAATACCTGATACTAATCCTGAAACTATAAGACTAAATATTACACCAAAAACGCCAAATCTAGGTATTAATAATATATTTAAAATCACGTTAGTAGATAGTGATAATATATCGGGCAAGATGAGTTTTTGAAGTTTTTTTGCGTAAGTTATTGAAGGTTTTGAAATTAGAGTAAACGAATGATTTATAAATACACTCAAGCAAATTAAGGGTACATAATATTTTGCAATGAAAAACTCTTCAGATGTAAGTATAATAATTATTTCTTCAGAAAAAAAGGACAGGCAAAGAATAAATATTGAAAAATAATAAATTATTTGATTATAATTTAAAATAATTTTTTTTTTCTTATTCTTATTTGCATTGGTCATAAACTCAGGTATCCATGCTTGAATAACAAAGTCTATAAACATTTTAGACATTAATCCTATTCTATTAGAAATATCAAGAACCCCTAGAGCACCAATATCTTTAACAAGAGTTAAAAAAGATTTGTCAAAATTATTATGTACTACCCCCATTAAAGTACTAGGGTAACCTGGCAAACTAAATTTTAATGATTTAAAAATACTTTTAACAGAGAACTTTATTTTTAAAGTCTCAAACAAGTATATAAAAATAATAATCGACAACACAAAGTTTACAACTAATAAAGAATAAATTCTTGATACATAATTATCCTGATAAAAAAAAATAAGAAATATAGTTAAAAAAATATTGAGTGTGGAGTAGAAAATTGAAAAATATAAATAATTTTTCGATTTTTTTTGTGCAATTAATAAATTTAAAAAATAGTGATAAATTGTATTTAAAAATCCATAGAAATATGAGATTAATAAAAAATTACTCGTAATTTCAAATTCAATAATTTGAATAAAAAAATTTTGTAAATAATAGATAATAATTAATGATAAAAAAAATATTATCAAAATTATTATAAAATTTGAGTAATTTAAAATTCTAAAACTATTAAAATTATTTTTCTTTAAACTTTCAAAATAAAATCTAATTGTGGCACCACCTAAACCAAATGTTAATATATTTCCTAGAATATTTCCAATAAGGATAAATATTGCTATTTTACCAAAGTCAATAAGTGTGTAAAATTTGGTTAAAATAATTATCGATAATATTCCCAAAACAGAATTATAAATGCTTGAAATTCCATAATGTGATATTTTTTTCAACATTAGATAATTTAAACTTTTAAATTAATTGGTTTTTGGAATATTTTTTTTGAGATTTTTTTCCAATTATTTTAAAAAATTTGTTAGAATTATTTTTTATCATAGGTCTTTTTAGTGTAAGATTTTTTTCGGAAAAAATTTCACCTTTATTAATATTTTTTGCTGCCACTAAAGATTTACGTACAAATTTCTTATTAATATGATCTTTATTATTATTTTTTCCTATAAACATTTTTTCTAAATTTCTAACTGATTTAATTATTTTTCTTAACTCCTCTGGTTCAGTCGAAGCCTTATGATCCGGACCTTTCATTTTGTTATTTAATGTTAAGTGTTTTTCTATTATTGAAGCACCTAAAGCCACTGAACCTATTATAGCTTCTTTACCTTTAGAATGATCTGAAAAACCAATATTTATTTTTAATTTTTTTTTAAGCTTATTTATTTCTGGTAGATATATTTCACTAGGAAGGGTTGGATATGATGAAATACAATATAGGGCTGTTATTTTTTTTTTTGATAACCCGTTGCTTAAAAGTATTTTAATAGCTTTTTTTATCTCTATTAAATTAGACATGCCTGTAGAAAAAATTACATTTTTATTTAGTTTAGAAATTTTTTTGAGTAGTAAATGATTAGATATTTCACCTGAAGGAACCTTAATGTAATCTAGATTAATATCTTTTATAATTTCTAAAGATTTAATATCGAAAAATGATAACAAGAATCTAATTTTTTTCTTGTTTGCATATTCATGAAGCAAAATTATTTGTTTTTTACTTAACTCATATTTTTTTAACATATCAAATTGATTTTTAAATTTTCCATCTCTTTGATATCTAGATAAAGAGGCTGTTTCTAAACATATTTCATCAGTTTCATAAGCTTGAAATTTTACAAAGTCTGCCCCTGAATATTTCGCTTGGTCTATTAACTTATAGGCAGTTTTTAGATTACCATTATGATTAACGCCTGCTTCAGCAATTATAAGTGTTTTTATTTTCATTTAATTATTGAAAAAGGTTTTAAACTTTTTTTAATTACTTTGCCTGCACTAATTATGGAATTTTTTCCTATCTCTACTCCATTATGAACTATTGCTCCACTGCCAATAAAACAATTAGAGCCTATTTTTACATTACCATTTATTATGGCTCCTGTAGAAATATGAACAAAATCACCAATTTGAACGTCATGTTCTATGTTACTGCCAGTGTTAATTATACAAGCTTTTCCAATTGTAGAATTTATATTAACATGTGAATAGTTCATAACAATTGTTCCCTCATCTATAAAACAATTTTTTGAAACAAGTGATGATACTGAAATAATTTTGGGTAAATAAAAATTATTTTTTTTAAGTTTAAAATAAATTTCGTTTCTTTTACTTGATGATTTTATTTGCCCAACACCAATAAATGCATTTTTATATTTTTTTCTTAATTCAATTAAATCACTATCATTCCCAATTAATTTAAGAGTTTTGGTGCTAGTATTTTTTTTATCTACAAACCCTATTATTTTAAACTTTTTAATTTTAGAAATAACTTCAAAACAAGATAGTGCGTGACCTCCTGATCCAATAATAATAATTTTATTCTTCACAGCTTAAAATAATTTTACAAATATTTTTAATTTTTTTACTAGATAAACTCACACTCGATGGAAGGCAGATAGACCCACTATAAAATTTAGAAAAGTTACTTAATTTATATTTTTCACAATTCAAGAAAGGTTTTTGAAGATGATTGGGTTTCCATACATTTTTTACTTGTAAGTTTTTTTCCTTAAATTTTTTAATTACTTTTTTTTTATATCTTGGTTTGAACAATAAAATATTTAGCCAGTGATTGTTAACGGAATAGTCAGGGCTTTTTAAGATAGAAAAGATTTTACTGTCTTTAAAATTATTTAAGTACATATTATGAATTTGTTGTTTTTTTTTTAAATAAAAATCAAACTTTTGCAATTGTCCTAATCCAAAAGCAGCATTTAAACCAGAAAATCTATAATTATATCCTATTTGATTGTGTAAAAAGTTTTCCCCATTATCTGTCGCTTGTGAAATTAAATATTTAGCATAATTAGCATAAGATTTTTTTTTCGTAATTAATAAACCACCATTACCTGTAGTAATAATTTTATTTCCATTAAAAGAAAAACATCCTATATCGCCAATTGAGCCAACAGAATTTTTATTTTTGTAAAAAGTTCCCAAAGCTTCGGTGCAATCTTCAACAATCTTTATGTTCCTTTTTTTACATAGTTTGGCTAATCCAAGAATATTTGAGGCATTACCCCAAACATGAACAGGAATAATGGCAGAAATTCTTTTTTTTGTTTTTTTGTTGTATGAAAATCCATTTTTAAAATGGGTTTTTTTTTCAATAAATTCAATTGTTTTTAAAGGATCGATATTAAAGTAATCATCACAATCCATGAAAACTGGCTTAGCATTTAAATAATGAACAGAATTTATTGTTGCTATAAATGTAATTGTTGGAACAATTACTTCATCTTGGCTTTTTACCCCCACTACTTTTAAAGCAACATGCAATGCAGCTGTCCCAGATGAACAAGACACAGCATTTTTTATTTTTGTAATTTTTGAAATTTTTTTTTCAAATTTAGGAATAATTGCACCATAAGAAGAAATTTGATTTAATTTTATAATTTTTTTAATTTCATAAAATTCTTTACCATTTAGAAATGGCTCTGAGATTGGTGTTTTCATAATGTATACTTATCAAAAATAAACAAATCTTTATTTTGTTTAACCCAATCAATAGTTTTTGTTAATCCATTTTTTAAGCTATTTTGGACTCTCCAATTAGAATTATTTTTCAATTTTGATGCATCACAGATTAATCTATTTACTTCACTTTTTTTTGGTCTAATTCTATTTTTTTGTAATTTAATTTCTTTTTTTACTCCTATAATATTTGAAATTTTGTTAATTAGTTCTTTTATTGATATCTCATTATTAGAACCTATGTTGGTTACCGAACCGATAAACTTTTTATTATTTAATATTGATAAAAAACCCTCACAAGTATCATCTACATATGTTAAATCTCTTGTGGGAGATATATTACCAAAATAAAGATATTTTTTTTTATTTAAAAGTTGAATTATAATTTGAGGAATAATCGCTCTTAATGATTGTCTAGGTCCATACGTGTTGAATGGTCTTGCAATTTTTATTGGTAAATTATATGACATGTAATAACTAAGGGCCAATTGATCTGCAGCTATTTTAGATGCAGAATATGGTGACTGGCCTAATAATGGATGCGTTTCATTTATTGGTATTTGTTTAGCTGTTCCATAAACTTCACTAGTTGAAGTAATAATAACGTTATCAAAATTTAATTTTTTTGATGCTCGTAATATATTATGTGTTCCAATTATGTTGGTATCTATATAAGACGATGGAGCCTCATAAGAATAAGGTATGCCAACTAAGGCTGCTAAATGTATTACCAGCTTATTTGATTTTAAGCATTTTTCTACCGTATCATAATCTCTTATATCTCCTAAACTAAGTTTGATATATTTTTTGTACTTTGAATTATCAAGCCATCCAAAAGAATTAAAAGAATTATATTTATCTAAACCTGTCACATTATAACCATATTCAACAAGAATTTCACAAAGTCTTGACCCTATAAATCCTGCTGCTCCAGTAATAACAATATTTTTATTCATTTTAATTTTTGGATAATAAGACTAATATAAGTTATTTATATCATTTTTATTAATTAAAAAATATTTTTGAGAAATTTGGTTTATTTCGTTTTCAATGTTTTTATTAAGTAAAATATTTATTTTTTGATTTAATTCTTTTAAGTTTTCAACAGAAATTATCACTTTTTCATCATTAGACATTAATTTTTTTAAATACTTATATCTTTTGTTTAGATTAAGTACCAATAGTTTTTTTTTTAAACAACACACCTCGAAAATGATAGTGCTAATTGGTGGTGAAATGATAACATCAGGAACATTAAGAAGAGAATATCTTTCTATATTAATTTCATTCAAAAAAATGAATCTTTTGTGTTTTTTTAAATTAATCAATAATTCAAAAACTTCTCTATTATCTTCAAATACTCTTAGATCTTTTGTTTTAAGACCAATTATAAAATCACTATTATTTAGTAAATAATTTATAGCATTAAGAAAATTTTTGTATTCATTAAGATTCATTACACCCTTATTTCCTACAGATGCATCATAAAAAAATATAATTTTATTTTTTCTATCTTTAAAACTAAACTTATTTAAAAAATTCATTTTTGATAATTGAGATTTTTCAACATAGTTTTTAAACAAGAAACTTATTTCATTGTAATCTTCGTAAGAAATTAGATGATCTAAATATATTTTTGTTGTTTTGTCACAATTAATCTCATCAAATCTTAAATAAGCCCAATCAGAGCTAACTGGTAGTCCTTTGAAAAAAGGATGATATAGCATCTCGGTAAAATGAGGATATACAAATGAAGTATTTACATTATGTTTCTTACTGCAATAGTGTAAAGCAACACCACAATCTACTGTCAAAACAATATTTTTCTTAACATCAAATAAATTATAAAACAATTCCCAAAATATTATTTGTTCAAACGATTTTGATAAAATACTACAAAAGATATTGTTTTGATAAATGATTTTTAAAAATGATATTTTTATAAAAAAATTTTTTTTATAAATCTTTTTATAAAAGCTTTTAAATGAAATCAGCTTGATTAAATCATCAATAAAAAAAATTAATTTATATTTTTTTTGTCTAAACTTTTTTTGATTTTCAGCGGAAATACTATTATTATCAGCATAATATATTACATCATTTTTTGAATTTTCATTAAATAAAATCTCAGGGCTATAGGGAAAATCATCAAATGATAAACCATTATCTATTCTGGTTGCAAAATTAAATTTTTGAATTTTTTCTTGTTTCCAATTTTTTAAACATTTAAATAATAATATTTCGAGCTGAAATAATGTTTTAATAAAAAAATAAGTTTTACCTAAAAATTTTTTAAACTTATTTTTTATTACTAAATCTTTAGAAAATTTAATTTTTTTATTAAATTTTAAATTTTTTTTTATAATATTAAAAAATTCTAAATCTATTTTATCGTTATAAATATTAATCTGGTCCAAATTATATTGTTTTAAAAAAATATTAGCTAAATACATATCTCTTAATATTCTTGATAATTTTGCTAGAATTTCTTTTTTTATCAGCCTTTCAATAAAGTCTTCTCCCAGACTATTTACAATTAATTTATCAATTAAATGATTTTTGTTTTTATTATAATAATTTTCTGCAATTTTAGAGGCTATATGATCCATATATCTATAAGGTGCAGCACCAAAATCTTCTTTATTGATTACAAAATTTTCTTTCTCATTTATTTTAAACTTATCAAAAGAATATTTTAAACCAGCTAATTTTTTTTTCTTCAAGAAGGCTGGTAATGTTTCTAACTCTATACTTAGCAAATATACTTGCTGTTTTTTCAACTTAAAATTTCTCTCAATTTGAGAGCATTTTTTTTCTCAACATCTAAAACTTTTTTTCTACCATCACCTAAAGATTTTTCAACAGATCTTACAAATTCAACAAGTTTTTTCAAACCATTTGGCTCTATAGATGCTGCCTGATCACTACCATACATTGTTCTATCAAGTGAGATATGTCTTTCAAGCGAACTAATACCAAGTGCTGCTGCTGCAATAGAAATTCCTAATCCAGCCTCATGTCCACTATAGCCCACATTACAGTTAAATTTATTTTTAAGTGTATTTATGTAGTTCAAATTAGCATCTTTTGGATCTAAAGGATATGCTGACACACAATGCATTAGTTCAAATGAGCAATTTTTTTTTAAAAATATATTTACAGCTTTTTCTATGTCGCTCTCTTCTGACATTCCAGTAGATATAAATGTATGTTTTTTTTCATCAGCAATAAGTTCTAGTAATTTTGTATGAACTAACATTGGACTTGCAACTTTGTTATATTTCAAGTTGAAGCTTCTCATAAAAATTTGGCTCTTGGTATCCCAGCAAGAAGCAAACCAATCAATTTTTTTTTCTGAGCAATATTCATTGATCACTTTATAATCATCTTCATTAAATTCTAAGCCTTGTTTCTGATCGCGTTGAGTTTTTCCCCATGGACTTTCTCTAGATGAATCTAAAAATGTTTTTGAATATACCTGATCTATATCTCTTTTTTGAAACTTCACAATATCACACCCTGCATTTGCAGCAACTTCAATTAAATCCTTTGCTAGTTTGACATCTCCATTATGATTGATACCCACTTCAGCTATAATTTTAATTTTATTCATTATTTTTTATTTTTTATTTTTTATTAAAGAATTTTCTACTTGTTCGAATATAAAATGTCCAATGAAAATATGTGCTTCTTGAATTCTAGCAGTAATTCTAGAGGGCACTATCAGCTCTATATCAGATTTGTTTTTCATTTTTCCTCCGTTTCCACCTAGTAGACTAATAGATTTAATCTTTTTTTTTTTTGACTGATTAATTACTTTGATAACATTTTTAGAATTGCCAGAAGTAGAAATACAAATTAATACATCATTCTCTTTTCCTAGGGCATTTAGTGGCCTGCTAAATATATCGTCAAATGAAAAATCATTAGAGCATGCTGTTAAAGTGGATGTATCCATGGCAAGAGAAAAAACTGGCCAAGGATTTCTATTATAATTTGGTCGTAATCTGATTAAAAATTCAGCAGCCAAATGCTGAGCATCTGCTGCGGATCCTCCATTTCCACAAATCATTATTTTATTTCCATTAATAATTGCATTTGAAATCATTGATATAGATTGTGATATCTGCTTTTCAAATTTTAAAATTTTTTTCTTTAAAACTACTGAGTCTTTAATTGACTTAATTAAATTTTTTTTCATAAACTTGTTCTTCCACCATCTACTATTAGTGCTGCACCGTTCATATATGATGATGCATCAGATATCATATATAGTATAGTTTCTTCATACTCGTTAATTTTCGCCATTCTGCCCAATGGTATTAATTTATTTAATTTTTTTCTAAATTTTAAGGGTTGATTATTCATAATTCCACCTGGTGCAAGAAGATTACATCTTACGTTTTTTTTTGGCCAATAATTTGCAGTATATTTTGTTAAACCTAAAATGCCGTGTTTAACTATAGAATAAGAGACTGGTTTGACTGTCTGATCAACTTCTTTTTTTTTTGAATCTTTATATAAGTTTTGATCTGGAGATATAAAGGATAAATCAGATCCAATATTCAAAATCACACCATATTTTTTTTTGGCCATTTCAGTTCCAAAGATTTTTGTGCATATTACCGCTCCTATTAAACCTACATCAATTTCTTTTCTTAACTGATTTATTTCTAAAAATTCCAATCTATTTTTTTTATTGTTAAATTTTGTATTTTTTGGTTTAAAATCTATGGCAGCATTATTTATCAATATATCTGGTAATAGTTTTTTTTTTTTTAATTTATTTTTAAGATTAATAACTTTTTTTTCATTAGTTATATCGCATACAAATGAATAAACTCTTTGCTTTAAGTTTTTATTAAGTTTTTTAGAAAAAAAATTTAATTTTTTTTTATCAACATCTACTAGTATTAAGGTTCCATTTCCCTTTAAAACAGCATTTGAATGTTGTGAGGAAAGTAAACCAGCACCTCCAGTAACTAAAGCTATTCTGTTATTTAAATTAAATCTATCTTTCACTTATGTTTTATTATGTATTTTTACTAATAATATCAAATATTATTTTTTTATTTCTTATTGCAGTCTTTATGGGGTTCTTTTCTCTTGTACTTTCAAAAACTATATTGCCTTCAAATTTAGTTTTTTTTAAATAAGAAAATACTTTTTTAAAATCTACTAATCCATTACCAATTTTTACATTTTTCATTTCTTGATTTTTATCTTTAATGTGAACTTGTTTTATGTTTTTATTAAATATTGGAATATCTTTAAAATAGTTTTTATTCTTAACTCTATTACCTGTATCAAAGAGAAAAAAAAAGTTTTTAAATATTACTCTTTTCTTTAAATCTAAAAATATTTTAGCATCAATATTACTTTCCAAATAAATATTTATATTTTTTAAAGAACACTTTTTTAAAATTATTTTTAAAGTACTTATAAAATTTTGATAATTTTTATTTGTTAAATTACTTTTTTCATACAAAGGTAAAATAATAGATTTTATTCCCAATCTTTCTGCGGCAGCAAGAAGATTATCAAAATACTTTAGATAGTATTGTTTGTGGATATTTTTATCAATAACATGATCATCACATAAAGTAATTAATTTTAAATCATTTAATTTTGCTAAACTTTTTATTCTATTACATCCATTAATTGTCCAAATTGGATTAGTTTTGTTAAATTTTCTTTCTGCAAATAACTCTATAAAATCTAAACCTACTACTTTTGCTTTTTGAAATTCATCAGGCCAATTATTTTTTGGAAAAAATTGTAATCTATTTTTTGGAGCTTTACTTAAGCGCCCCTGAACAATCCCAAATTTATTTTTTATGATTTTTTTCATAATAATTAATTACCTTTTTTAGAATTAAAGCTTTTTCTCTTGCTTCATGTAAATTTCTATAGTTTGTTTTGAATTGCATTATTTGCTTTTGTAATTTAAATGCATTTGGTATTAAGTTTTTACTTATACACTGACATTCCTTTGTTTTAATTTTAAATTTACAATCACTCGGACAATTTGTCCTAAAATATTTTACTAACGAGGGCTCTAAATTAATTGGAACGCAAGCACTATAAAATCCATCACCCCCAAAAGATTTATATTTATTATAAAATTCCTTCCAACTTACATTCAAATGCTCTTTACCTAAATACTTAAAAGCAAAAGTATAATGTGTATGTCTCACATTGTTTTGAATTTTTTGCTCAACAATCCATTTGCAATTTTTGATAGCTTTTCTGAAAAGTTTTGCAACTTGTATTCTTCTATTAACAATAAATTTTACAGAAGATAACTGAGAATAACAAACTGCAGCTACTATTTGAGGCATTCTGTAATTTAATCCAATTGTATCAAATCTTTTATAATCTGGGTTTTGCACAGAACTAATTTTTAATGAAGTTCTACCTCCAGTAGCAGTCATATTTTTATAGCCGATACCTGCAAATTTTCTTATTTTAGTTGCAAGATTTCTATTTTTTGTAGTAATAATTCCTCCCTCTGTAGCCCCACTTAAATGTTTTTTGTTTTCAAAGCTCCATATAGAAATATCTCCAGTAGTACCTGAAATCTTATTTTTATACTTTCCAAGCACTTCTTGGGCGTTGTCTTGTATTACGTATAAATTGTTTCTTTTTGCTAATTTTATTATTGGATCAATATCTACTGGCAATCCCTGTAACGAGACAACTATAATAGCTTTTGTTTTTTTAGTAATTTTTTTATTAATAGTTTCTGCAGTCACTAAAAATGTATTTTCATCAACGTCAGCGAATACAGGTTTTAAATTGCAATGTATTGCTGCATAGGCGTCCATTACAACAGCTAAGGATGGAACAATTACCTCGGACCCCTTCGGTAATTCTAAAGCAGCCAAACTTGAGTGCAATGCAGATGTTCCAGAATTACATGCAATTGAATATTTTATTTTAAATTTTTTACAAAATAGATTTTCTAATTTTTTTACATAATCTATTTTATCATTGTTTAATACATTCAGAACATTTTCTACTTCAGAGCTATTAAATTTTCCAAACTGATTTTTAATTTTTCTAATTTTTTGGTAATAATATTTCATTTATTTAATACCTCTACTAGCTAAAATAGTTTTAGGATCTATATATACTCGATCTCCTAATTTATATTTAATTTTTTTTGGATTCGGAAAATTAAAACTAACACCCCCATCAGACGTGACAATAAATATTCTAGATTTAATTCTTCTATAAATAATTCCAATTTGAAAAGGATGAAATTTTTTTTTATCTGCAATTTTTGCTTTTGTTAGATTAATTTTTTGACCATTAAGAAATGTACTTATCCCAATAAAAGGAGAGTCAAATGAATTACTAAAAAGAACGATGTCTTTTGAGCTCCAATTCCAATCTACAAAGCCATTTATAGGTGTTTTTAAAGCAGGCCAATAAAATGATTTAGAATTATTTTGTTTTGTTTTTTTAAGCTTTTTCTTAATCAGTTTTTTTATGAATTCCTCAAACAAACCTGTCTCAAATGGTACCAAATATTTATAAAAATCATTTAAATTTAGAATATATTTAGGTATTTTAATTTTTTTTTTTAAAACTATATCACCTTGATCTATTTTCTTATCTAGTAAATGAATATTTATAGTTGTTCTCATTTCATCCATCATTATTCTCCAGGAATGGCATCCAGCACCTCGGAACATAGGTAAATCTATATTGTGATAATTATAAATTTTTTTTAGTTTTCTAATTGTTTTTTGACTAAAGATCCATATTGAGTTTAGCGATATTAGAGTTGAATTTTTATTTTTTAACTTAGTTATAAATTTAAGTGTATTGTGGTCAAATTTTTTAAAACTTTTAAATTTAATTTTTCGTTTTATTAACTCGCTTTTAAAGCTGTTATTATTTTTTATTGGATATTTGAGATGAGTTTCATCTGTAATTAAAAATACTTCAACTTTATTTTCTATACATACATCTATAAAATTTAAAACTGGACCATCTCCATTAAATACATTACCACCAATAATAACTATTTTATTTATCATTATTCAGAATGTTTTCCCTTGGATACACATAATTTAAAATTCATTTAATTTCCATATAATTAAGATTTAACTATGAATTTTTCAGTTATAAATTTTAATTTATTTTCTAGAATCAATTACATTAATTATGAAGGTGTATCCGGAGAAGAAAATTGATAAGGATTAGTACTACCAGCGGTTTTATTCCTAATATCCTCACATTCGTTTGAAAAATCTTTTATTTGTTTTATTAAATCAACACCAACATTTTTTCCCCATTGATCTATTAATGTTTTTGTAATTTTTCCAAATTTTCCATCACCAATTGGTAATTCATTGAATTTAAATACTGGAAGTATAGAAAATGGAGTACCTGTCATAAAAGCCTCATCTGCGGTATAGATTTCATATGGTCCAAAATTTTTTTCTATACATTCTATTTGAAGTTGTTCGCAAATCTCAAAAATATAATTTCTAGATATACCAACAAGACAATTTCTTGCCTCAGGTGTAATAACTTTCCCGTCTTTTATAATAAAAAAATTATCACCACTACCTTCAGCAATAAAACCATCTGTATCCATTAATAGTGCCCAATTATTCTTACCTCTAAACATTGAGGCCTCTATATTAGCCATTTGATAAAAAACTCTACTTCTGTTTTTTATTTTTGGTTCAAGTAAATGAGCTGGTATTGCCCTTTGACTTGTTAGAACTGCATTTATACCTTCATCATAAAGTTTACCCATATATGAAACTGTCCACTTTAGGGGAAAATCAGCCACTATAAGTGTTGGCTCCATTTTATAATCAAATATAGGAGCATAAATTCCAAGAGGGCCTCTGCTTACATTGATCATCAAACGATGTTCATCAGTTTTATTGAATACTGACTCATTCAACTCTATAGTTTTTAAACAAATCTCTTCTATTTCTTTAGCAGTTTTGTTTAAAGGTATTCTATAAATTTTTACACCATATAATAGTCTCTCTATGTGCTCTTTTAATTTAAATTGTTTTTTATTAAAAGATCTCGTCATTTCAAAAACCATATCACCAAACATTAAGGCGGAGTCAAAGATAGAAATTCTTGCATCGTACTCTTTAACGTATTTTCCGTTATGATAAACTACTCTTCCACTATCCATAATAATATTATTTAAATTTTATAACTCTTTAACAAATATTTTCTAAATATCAAACTCACAAATTTCCAATCATCTAAATTGTCTATTTCAAAAGATTGCCAAATTTTCATCAGACTATAACCAATTTTACCACCAAATCTATTATTATATTTTTTAATGATTTTAGGTTTAAAAATATAGACAGCCCCATTTTCAACTATTTCAGGTTGTCTTTGTTGCCTAGGAACTTTTTTTCTAAAATTATAATTAATTGGAAGTAGTTTCTTATTTTTTTTAATTTTCCAGATCAAAAAATCTTCTAAAACTGCTCCAGTAAAACCTGAGTCCAAATTATCCTTAAAAAAAACATCAATACAACTATCTATGTCATTAGGGGAGCGCAAAGGTGCCGTAGGTTCAAGCATTACAATTGAATCTGGCTCGTAGTCTATATTGTTTAGAACATGTAAAACTGCCTCCTCAGATTTTGCTTTATCACCTGAAATATTTTTAGGCCTTTTTACAATATTAATTTTATGTTTCGTTCCAATGTTTAAAATTTTTTGAGAGTCTGAACTTAAGTAAATTTTGCTAACTTGCTTTGATTTTTTTGCTTGTATTATTGACCATTCAACTAGTGGTTTACCTAAAAACAATTTTATATTTTTATTTTTTATTCCTTTAGAGCCTCCCCTTGCTAATATAATCGCAATATTACATTTATTCCTCATAAATTTTACAGCCCTTTTGATGTCCAACCACCATCAACAATCAAATTTGATCCAGTGATATAAGAAGAATTTTCACTAATTAAAAAATTAACCGCTTCTGCAATTTCATTAGGGTTTGCCCATCTATTTAATAGAGTTTTTCTTGATCTTGCATTCCTTTTTTTTTTATCATTCCAACTTTTTTGATTCATAGAAGTTTTTGTGTAACCAGGTGCTACAGAATTCACTCTTATATTCATTGCAGCAAAGTCGTAGGCCAATGACTTGGTAAGATGCTTTAAGGCCGCTTTTGAGGTTTGGTAAGCTGGATTTTCTGGAAATGCTTGCTCTGCTCCAATACTTGTGACATTTAAAATTGATCCTTTGATTTTATATTTAATCATGTTTTTTGCAACTAGCTGGCAAAGAATAAACGGAGCTGTTAGATTTACCATAATGGTCTTATTCCAATCCGCTAGACCATAATTAATAGAATTTCCAGCAACAGTAATTGCAGCACAATTTACAAGTCCATGAATCTTTTTAAATTTATTTTGAACCTTTAAAAAAATTTTTTTTATATTCTTGGTATTATTCAGATTTATTTTATATGTGTAAATATCTGGGTTTTTTTTAATATCAAAATTTATTACATTTAAATTTTCGTTTTGGAATTTTTTAATAATAGCTTTTCCAATTCCAGATGAACCACCTGTTACAATTATGTTTTTCATTGGATATTTTTTTCTGAAATGCCCTTTTTAACTAGTGCAATTAATATACCTAAACATAAGCCAGCTAAAATGAAAATAATATAAACATTTTTTTTTGAAATTGCTGATTTTTTGATCTCCAAAAAATTAAAATTATAATTTACCATATTATTTGCATTTGCAAGTGTTGTGATATTTTCTTTAATCAAATCTCTTTGATTGGTGTCATTAACATAATATAATTTTCTTTTTTCTAAATTAAAAATAATTTCGTCCCTAAGTTGATTTTCAGAAAATGACACTAATTTTTTAATTTCATCAATAGCTGTATCTACATTTTTAGTTGTCATAGCTAAGTAAATCTCATGCTGACCACCTATAAAATTCCACTTTATGCTATAATCATTTTTGATAATAATTTTATCCTGTTTATTTGCGTTTTCAATTTTTTTAAGAAAACTGTAAAATATTGTTAGAGGTGTATAATCATTAAAATTTATTTCATCTGTACCAATCAGATCTACATTTGATCTTTTAATATAAATACTTTCATATTCAGAGATAGATAGAGGTGTGATTATCAACTTTAAATTATAGCTTTTATTTTGAAAACTGACAAAACCAAATGAAAGAATGAATAGTGTAATAATTGATAATAGAATTATTTTAAATTCTTTTCTAATTAGTAATAAAAAATCAATAAGATCAAATTCATTTTTCATAAATTTATAAAACAAGTGATGTTTTTATACATAAATATTTTAAACATACAAACTTTAAAATCAGTTTAAAAGTTTTTCTTTAATAAATTTTAATAAATGTTCGTTTGAATTGATTGAATATATATCATAAAATTTATTTATATTTTCTTGATTTTGATGAATATATTTTTTTTTATAATTGTTTGAATTCTTAATATATAAAATAATTTTTTTTTCTAGTTCTTCATAATTTTGTACTAATGGGCCTGGCAAATTATTTTCATAACTAGAAATAAAACCTTTTAATTTTTTATATTTAGTTAGATCTGGAAAGATAAAAATTTGAGGCTTGTTGTTAAGAGAGCATTCTGTACTTGTTGTTGAGCAGTCATTTATTACAATATTTGATTTTTTTATAAAATTTGTTGTGTCAAAAAAAGGATTGGATTTCCATTTTATGAAAAAAATATTTTTTTTATCTTCAATATTTTCAAATTTTTTTGAATCTAAATTATGAACAGTGTAATAAAAAAGGAAATTATTTTTCTTTAAAAATTTTTTAAATTTAACCAAGTTAAATCCTTTTAAATTTAAAATTGGTAGATTGTATTCATAAGGCCTCCACGTAGGAGTGTAAAAAATAATTCTTTTTTTAGATTTTATTTCTTTTTTTTTTAAAATTTCTACCCTAGGATATCCAAACTTTATAATTTTTTTTTTATTTAATTTGTATTGAGATACTGCCACTTTATCTATTGTATAATTTGATGTAAAATTAACATAATCAAACTTCTGAAAATATTTATCTGGTAAATTGCTTTTTGATTTTTTTTTTGGAAGTACTATTTTGTTTCCCATGCCGTGACCTAAATGTATTTTTATAGCGTTTTTATTTACTAAATTTAAAAAATTGTAAAAATCTGACCCACTATCTATAATAATTTTAGCTTTTAAAGTGACAAATAAAATTTTGATAAAATTATAATATGAAATATATTTTAAATTATTTTTTTTAAAGTATTTAATCACATTTTTGTTATTACTAAAAAAATAGATATTTAATTTTTTTTTTGAAAGATACTCAAATAAATACTTTGGATTATCATTGTATGTATTAGGATTGGTATTTTGTATTATAATATACTCTTTTTCAATTGGAATTAATTTTAATGGTAAAAAAAAAAATTTAAGAATTTTTTTCAACATATGTGGTTATAATTTATTCTTTTTAAAATTAGCTAAGTCAATCTTATCATCAAATTCGTACCATTTTCCAGCAACTTTCAAAGGATGAATATTTATTTTTTTTTTAATTAATTCATTTAAAAAATAAGTAAGGTGTTTTTTTTTAAAACTCTTTTCTTTTAAAAATTTTAAAACTTTTAGCCTTATGTTTTTTCTAACTAATATAATTCCCATATACTGCCCATTTACCTTTTCTCTTTTCTTTAACTTATTTCCTATATTTGTTATTTTGTTATTTTTAATTTTTAAACTTTCAGCATCATCATAAATATTTTTTTTTCTAATTTTCCAAATTTGTCTCCAATTTTTAAGTATTGGTAAAACAATATCTTTGCTTTCATTTTGAAGAATTTTTTGAATTATTTTTTTTTCTATAAAAATGTCTGAATATAAAAATAGTATATCACTATTATATTTTTTTAAACCTAGCTCAAATGAGTAAGTCATTTCTGTTTGTCTAAATTTACTATTATGAATATATTTCAAATTTTGATCTTTTAAGGATTTTCTTAACCCGCTACTATTAAATCCCGTTACGATTGAAATATCATCGATTCCACAATCTTTAATATTTTTGATCACATGATTAATTAGGTACTTATTATTAATTTTAATAAGACATTTATTGGTTTTTAGATTTTTATAAATTCTTGAACCCTTACCAGCTGCTAAAAAAATTACCTTCATTTTTGAAAAATTCCTTTACAATTTTGTTAATAAAAATTTGATCTTTAGATATTCTTTCAGGATGAAACATCATACCTAAAATTTTTTTTGTTTTATCAAACCCTATTTCAATAGAGCCATCTTTATGAGTAGCTAAAACATTAAAATTTTTTGAAATTTTTTTTATTCCATAGCTGTGGTATGAATTTACATTAAGAACTTTTTTTTTATATTTTAAGATTTGATTTTTAAGAGTTATTTGATGATTTTTTTTAATATGGTTACTTAATTTAATAAGATTTGAGCCATTTATATCAGCAACTAATTGAAATCCTCTGCAAATGGCTAAAATTGGAATTTTATTTTTTATACAAAAATTAACTAATTTTATTTCAAATTTGTCTCTTATTAAATTTTTTCTTTTTTTTGAAAATTTATACAAATCATTTCCGTTACCTCCTGAAACAATTAGACCATCAATTTTAATTTTATGTAAATAAGATAAATTATTTGAAAATGAAATAGGTATTAAATTAAAATTTATTTTAGATGAATATTTAAACCACTCAAAATTCAAACTACTCAAAAGTTCTTTTCTTTTATTTTGTATGATAGACTGAGATATAATTATTTGTTTCATTTAGTTAATGGTTGAAATTTTTTTTAATTTACAATCAAGCTCAATAAAATTTTTATTTTTTAATTGCTCAAATTTTATTTCACCAACACCTATTGCAGCAGGAATTTTTAACTCCAAACACCTAATTGACATATGTGAGTTAGCTCCACCATATTTTGTGACAAGACCTTTAATACTGTGCAAAAAAATAAAATCATAACCTGGATCTGCATTCTCAATAAAAACAATTTTATTTTTTAACACTTTTTTAAAATTTTTTTTTGTAGTCATATTTAAAGTTTCAATCTCTCCTTTAATAACTGTCTCAGTTATAAAATTTCCTTGAATATTTTGTTCATAATTAACATAAATATCTTTTGATGATTTAATCACTTCAGGAAGCTTAATAAGTTTATTTAGTTCGTAATTTTTTTTATTTCTATTTATTTCTATTACTAAAATTTTTCTTAATTTTTCTATATCTAAATTATTATTAGCATCAATTATAGTATTAATATCTAGATGTTCCAAATCTCTTCTTTCAATTTTTAGTTCTTTTGAAAGTTTTAACAAGTTTTCAAAAATTTTATCTATTCCTATTGTGAAGACATATTTTGCATATTCTCTTCCTTCTATTGATTTTTTGGCAAGTATTAAAAATTTTTTAAAGTTAAATTTAAATTTTTCTTTTTTAAATAATTTATTTATTTGTGAAAATTGTTTTTTATTAAAAACATTTTGTTTAAAGTTATTTTTTTTAATATCTATTTTTCGTTTTGTAAAATAATTATCAAACCCTTCTGAATAATTGTTAGAACTTATTGAGTATGTAGAAGGTCGTAAATGACCATATAAAAGTAAAAAGTTTTTTTTTGAAATTTTATTTGATAACAATTTATTATAATCGTTATTAAATTTATTTGTTATTGTATTTATAGATAGATAAAAATTCTCAAAATCTGCTTTTGTTATATAATTCAATTTTATAAGATCTTTAAAAATTGAAGTTATAATAAAAGCTGCGCGTGCTATACCTGCAAAACTCAAAGCTCCTATGTTTTTGGTAACATCTAATAAATAATAAATTTTTTGTACTTCACTAATTTTACTATTATCTACTTTTTCTAATTTTTTTCTAAATTTTTGTATGTTGTTTAAATCCTTATAAAATATATTATTTTTAATATTTAAAACCTCCGTTGTGATACTTTTAAGTTTGTTAATATATTCCCTACCCTTTTTTTTTCCTATAACTTTAAAAATTTCATTTTTTTTATAGAAAGAAAAACATGTTGGTATTACTTCAAATTCAACTTTGTCATGTAGATATGGTTTTTTTTTTACTAGATCTATAAAATAATCAATCAAAGAGTTTTCAATTTCTAAACTTAAATTTTTTGGGAGAAAAGAGTTAAAATCTACTCTCAGATCAATGTAGGGGTTACCAGCAAAATTTACCATTAATCTATTTGGTGAAACATTTTTATATCCATAAAGATGTCTTTGTTTTGACCAAATGCTATTAGTAATTAAAATTGAATACAAACTATAACTAAGCTGATGAGGTTTAGATCCAATCATCTCTGCAGGATTCCAATCTGCCATGTTACTAAATATCGTTGTATTGCCTGATAATGAGGGATTAATTTTTTTTATTTTTTTTATTTTTTTTTCGATATTTACTAAAGCATTAAATATATTTTTTTTATTAATTTTTTTCTTTATATTAGGTAATGGTCTAACTTGAAAAATAAATATTTTTTTCTTTTTTACCGCAAACTCTATGTCTAACTTTTCGCTTCTAAATTTTTTTATAATTATGTTTGCAACATTTATGAGTTTTTTAAATTTTTTAGGAATTTTCTTTGCATTATGGGAAACATTAATTGTTTTTTGGGTTATATTTTTGGCACCTGATGTAATTAAATCAGTTTTTCCAGATGTATCATAATTGATTACAAAATAAGGTGCATTAGTATTCATATCACTGGTAAAAATAACTCCAGAAATTTGTGGCTTAATAATCAGTAATTGAAAAATTATTGAATCATCTTCGCTATCTAACTTATCAATTACTTTAGTAAGTTCTTTGCTAAAAATATCAAAGTTATATTTTTTTAATTGCACAGAATAATATTTGCCAGCTTTTGAGCTATTAAGATTATCTTCATATATTGATGATGACCTAATTACGATTTTGTTCCCAAGAAATTTTTTTGATTTTAAATATAATTTTTTATAATCTTTAACTTGTTTTATTTTTAAAACAAAAAATTTTGGTACTTCAAAATTTTTTGATAATTTCTCTAGTTTAAATAAATTTTTATGCTTTGCACTCATTAGAATTATATTTTGTTTTTTTTTAAAACATTATAAACATCTAAAAATAAAAAATTTTTTTTAATTAATTTTTTACTTAATGTATTTTTATTATGAATTATTTTATATCTTGAAATTTCATTTTTAAGTTCTAGCTTCAGATTATATTTATTTTGTATTTTTTTAAAATAGTCTTTAAATAAATTCTTAAATTCACCAATATCTTTTTTTTTAATTTTTTTTTCATAACCAAAATATTTCAATTCAAGATTTAGAAGATATGTAATTAGTTTAATTAATTTTAAATTTTTAGATCCTTTTGACTTCCAGCGATAAACAGCTTTGGACTTCCATTTAATTTTTGAGATTTTATCTATTGCAGGTTTTTCATTAATAAATTTTGACAATTCATCTAAGGTTTTTTTTTTTTTAATTACTAAATCTTCATATCTAATTATTTTCACTTTATTCTTATATTTTTTTTTTAAAAATATAGCATAAGCAAGATGTTTCCTATGATGTCTAGCTAACATTAATATGTCAAAAACATTTTTTTTATATTGAGATAAAATAGCATCCCTAGGATCTCTAATTAAAAAGATAAAACGCGTATTACTAAAATTTTTTATAAGACTTGTTGAAATATCTTCAATCCATGCATGTTTTAAAAAAATATTCTTGGTTTGCTTTGTAGCATAAATTTTTTTAAGTTTTTTTATAAGCTCAAAAAAAACATCTTTATAAGTCTTCCCCGACAAAGATTTTAATTTTTTTGAAAATTCTGGAGATAAATATGAATTTTCAATAATTCTTTTTGTAATTAATCTTAATTCTTTTTTATTTGTTTTTCTTTGAAAATTAATATTTTCACAGTTAATAAAATAATTTTCTAAATTATTAGAAAAATAACATGATTCTATTAGTGTTTTGTCAGTTACATCTTTGTTATTATTTTTTTGTATTAAAAATTTGAAATACTCAAACAAGGCATCTGATATTCCAATCGAATTTGTAAATGAATTAGTAATCTTTGTAAAAAAAGTAGATCCACTTGAAATTGGAGCAAATATAAAAAAATAATTATTTTTCATTTAAATGATTAAAAAGTATTTAAGTCTAAATTTTGAATACTAATACCTTTATTTTCTTTGCTCAAGTTTATCTTACAAAAAATTTTTTTATTTAGATTAGAAAATAGTTCCTTATCTGATCTTAAAATATATTTTTTATCTATTAAATGAATTCTATCTATTTTAGATTTATTAATTCCATTATTAGTTGGTTCATAAATATAATAAGGGGTATCAAGTAAATTTGACTCTACAAATGAAGTAGATATTCCACCTATTAGAATTTTTGATTTCAATATTGAATACTTTAATTCTCCAGTTTCAATGTAAATATCGAATCTAAGTTTCTCTTTATAAATTTTATAATATAATTCATGTATTTTATTAATTGTAATAAAGCTATTTTTTTTTATAAAGCTAGCCGAGTCTTTAACTTTGATACAAATTTTGTTAAAACCCAATTTATTCAAAACATTTAAAATTTTAAGTTCTGTTATTGTTTTGCTATCCCAAGTAGTATTTAAATTATAAATATAAGGATCGTAGGATACAATACAGCAGTCATAAATAATTTTCTTTATTTTTTTTTTAATATTAAATTGAGGTATTTTAACTTTAATAATTTTATTTTTATTAATTTTATGAGCTAGTAAAGTATTTAAAAAAGAATTGCCATACGCAAAGTAAAAATTATAATATTCCTTGTTATCTATATTTTTTGGAATATTTAAATTTGATTTAAAAAAATTATATCCATCTAATAATAAAAAAATTTTTATTCTATATTTTTTTGATAATTGTAGAAAAATAGACGTAATCCAATCGTTTGCAGAATTCAAAATTATTCCCTTAGGTTTATAAAAATTTAATGTTTTATCTACAATATTAATCGTTTTTATTATTAATTTTTCATTTTTAGAAAATTCATTGACAATTAAGTTAAAAAAAATTTTATTAAGAAATTCAGATTCATTTTTATTAAAATATTTTTTGAATAAACTTAAAGACGAATGGTAATTAGAATATGTTAATATTTTTTTATCAAATGAGTTATAATTTTGTGATTTGTGAAAATAAAAACCTTTTAAAAATCTTTTATCATTCAAGAATAATATATCCTTATTTTTCAAAAAATCTGAATTTACTCTTTTATCGATGATGGCTAAAAATTTATTTTTTTTTGAATTTAAATTAAAAAACTTATCAATTATAGATACCAAATCTCTTTTAATGCTTTTTTTAAAAAAAAAATATTTTTTTCTCTCAGGTGTTGATGGGATATATTCGTTGTTCTTAATCTTACATTTAAAGTTTGTAACAAGTTCAACATTATCAAAATAATTACAAACTCTTTTTAGACTTTCTGACTCAGTCATAATTGTAATTTTTGAAAATTTATTAGCCCAAAATTTGATAGCATTAAAATTTTTTATATCATTTAACAATGAAAAAAAAGTTAATCTATTTAGTATCTGTACGATTGAAATTTTGTTAGAAAAATACTCTTTGCTTTCTTTATCTCTATACCAATTTTGAAAAAAAACTTCAGAAAAGTCATTTTCATCATTAAACTTATTTTTATTATTGAATAAATAAAGTTTTTTGCTTTTTTTAGAACAAACAAAATTTATATAATTTGTATAAATTATATTTGTTTCATCTAAATTTGGATATTCTAGATCCTGATCTACTAAAAAAGCTTCCACAAAATCAAACTATAAAGTAAATCCATCATCAATAATAAAGTCTTGACCAGTTATAAAATCAGATTTTTTTGATATTAACATATTAATAATTGGAATAATTCTATCAGCACTCATCATTTTTTTATTTTTACAAAATTTTAAGTATCTTTTTAAAAAGATTTTATTTTGATTATTAAATACTCCACCTGGGGACACTGTATTAATTGTCAAATTATCTTTTAAATACTCTTTAGCAAAAAATTTACTCATAGAAATAATTGAGTTTTTCGAAATAGTATAGCTGAGTGGTACATTCATATTAATATTTTTATATATCTCAAACCTTGGATTATAACTTCCATAAATTGATGAAAAATTTATAATATTACCTGATCTTATTTTTTTAAAATAATTTAAAAATTGTAAATTTATTTCTAAAAAACCCCCAAAATGATTTTGGATATCTTTTAGGTGATCTTTTGCATTTACTTTAAGAGTATCTTTATTATATGGAAGGTATTTTTTTGGATAAATACAAACAATTAAAACATCTATTTTCTTTAATTTTTTTTTTGCATAATTTAGAGAATATTTTATTGAGGTTTTACTTATTTTTTTAATCTTTACTGTGGGAATGCTTGGATTTATTTTTAAATCAAAATTAATTACATTATTTTTTTTTATTAACTCATTAGCAACAGTATCACCAATTAACCCACTACCTCCAAAAATAACAATATTGAGTTTTTTAATATTATCAGTTTTCAAGTTAGCCTCTTAAATGTTGAGTGTTTTATGGGGCCCATTAGTGGAAATTTTTTATTTTTCTTAAGTATATTGGATATTTTGTGCATCACCAGATCAAAATTTTTTTTATATTTTTCTAAAATTTGATCATTGTATGCTTCCGTTACTGAAACCAAATTAGAAGCTAAAAAACCTTTCTTCAACATTTCTTGAGTAAAGAAAGTTGATATTTCCAAATTATTATTATATCCGAATGAAATATATGGCATAGAGTTCTGTCCTGATATTACAATTTTTACATTATGTTTTTGACATGATTTTTCCCAAAATTTTTTAATCGATTTTCCAATTTTTACTATTTTTGTTTGAACTTTATTTTTTTTCATATATTGCAGGGTTTTAATTGATGCAACAAACCCTATCTTATCTGTCCACATCGTTGAGCTAATAAATGAGTCTTGTGATTTATTCATAATTTTTTTTTTTCCAATTATTGCTGATATTGGATATCCATTTGCAATAGATTTTCCAAAGATTGCAATGTCAGGTATTACATTAAGTTTTAAATGTACTCCACCATAATGATCATGAAACCCTGAGGTAATTTCATCAAAGATTAAAATACATTTATATTTATTAGCCAGCTTTCTTACTTCATTTAAAAAATTATTTTTTGGTAATGAAGAGCGCATAGGCTCCATGATAATTATACCAATTTCTTTTTTTTTTAATATTTTTTTCAAACTTTCAATGTCATTATAGTTAAATGGAAAAATAGAGCCCTTGAATGATTTTGAAACTCCTTCTGTTTTTAAACCTGGTAACAGTTGATTATTTAAATTCTTTTTATTTTCAAGATTTGCAGAAATATACCAATCATGCCACCCATGGTAACCACAAAAAGCTATTTTTTCTTTTTTAGAATATGCTCTTGCAATTCTTATAGCAGTTAAACATGCCTCACCCCCAGATTTACAAAATTTAGCCATGCTAGCCCATTTGTGAATATTTAAAAAAATTTTTGCTAAATCATATTCTTCTAATGCGTTTAATGTTGTTAATGACCCACTTTTTACAGCACTGTTTATTGCAGAATTAATTTTATTATTGGAATAACCTAATGTGCATGCAGTTACACCCATGCCAGCAAAATCATAGTATGGCTTATTGTTTAAATCCCAAATAACACAACCTTTAGCTTTTTTGTAATAATTTGGCCATAACTTAGGAAGAAATAATTCACTTCTTTTTGATAAAAGCTGATTTCCTCCTGGAATTATTTTTTTTGCTTTATCTAAATATTTTTGACCTAAATTTTTTTTCATAATTTTTTTTATTTTTCATAATTGCATTCAAAATAAGTAAATCTATTTTATCATCTAGTTCAAATGACTTCCATTTAGGTGTTATAAAACCCAAAGTTTTATTATGATAAAATGTTTTATGCTTATAAATTGATGATACTTTAGAAATATATAACGATCCATCTAAAAAAAAATTAGTTGTTAAATTTTGTCTTCTTTTACTATAAGTTTTTTTCTTGAATTTAATGAGTCCTTTTTTATCAATTTTATAGTTAAATTCTGGATGAAGGTTAATATTTTTAGATACACCAACAATAGAGTCTGCATAAGTTTGATTGTGTTCTAATACTTTAATTGCTCTGTCAATATCATTTTCTGTGGTTAAGGGAGATGTTGGTTCTAACAAAACAACATAATCATAATTCATATTTTTACTTTTAAAATAATCTAAGGCATGGATTACTAATGATATTGAAGAAGAATTATCATTAGATATTGATTTTGGTCTTAAAAAAGGTGTTTTACAATTAAATTGATTAGCTACTTTAGAGATTCGCTTACTATCTGTTGATAGTATAAAATTATCTATGTATTTTGATTTTTTCAAAGCCTTTATTGGCCAATATATTAAGGGGTAATTATTTAACTTAATTAAATTTTTATTTTTTATACCTTTGCTTCCACCTCTTGCAGGAATAATACCCAGAACACTGTATTTGTTAATCATATATAGTAAGACTATTATTTTATATGCTTATATTGAGTCCTATTACCAATATCCAAAACTTGCTCAAATAAAAAATAACAACCTATTTTGTATCCTTTGTTGCTTAGAAGATTAATAAAATTATTCATGTCTATTTTTTTATTATAAACAAGAGAATTTAAAATTTTTTTTTTAAAAACATAAATCCCCGAATTTATGAGATAGTTAATCTTTGGTTTTTCATCTATAATGTTTAAATATTTTTTGTTCATATTAATTATGCCATAGTCAATTTTTTGGATATGATTTCTCACACACAATGTAACATCATTTTTTCTTCTTTTGTGAAATTTTAGCAATTCTTTATAATCAATATTTGAAATCAAATCACCATTTGTGACAATAAAATCTTTTTTAAAATCATTTTTGTTAATTAATGAAAGCGGCCCAGCAGTTCCCAGCTTTTTAGTTTCTTTGATATATGATATGTTTAGTTTCCACTCTTCTCCATTTTTAAAATAATTCATTATTTTTTCAGAAAGATAATTAACTGAAATATAAATCTTTTTAAAACCAAAATTTCTAAATCTTAATATTTCATTTTCTATTAAAGGCTTACCTTTTACATTTAACATTGGTTTGGGTATTTTTTTTGTTAATTTTCCCATTCTAGTTCCTAGACCTCCAGCAATAATTATAATTGGATTACCTAAATCTTTGATTTTTGGTGGTTTTCTGAGAAAAATTCCTATTAATTTTTTTTGTTTATCTAAAACAGGTAGTTGGGAAATATCATTTTTTTCTAAAATTATATTGTATTCTATTTTTGTTTTTCCAATGTATGAAAAAATAAATTTCTTATTAATGTAGCTATTAATACAAGTAGATAGGCTTTTGCCTTTGAGAAGTAGCCTTCTAACGTCGCCATCTGTTAAAATACCTATAACCTTTTTATTAGTTTTACTTAATATTAAACAAATCCCACTTCTATTTTGATCTAAAATTTTTAAAACTTCTGCAATCGTAGAATTTTCACTACTCGTAAACTTTTTTATATCTTTTTTACTTTTAATCATAAAATTTAATGTCGTGAAAAATTTTATTTTTTTTATTAAAATTAAAATTACAAATTTTATTTGAAATTATTTGTGCAGTATTTTTTTTATAAAATATGTCTTTAAATTTATTATAAAATTTGTCTTTATCAATAATTAAGATTTTTTTAAAGATTTTAATAATTTTATATAAATCATAAGAAACATTAAAAACCCCTTTACTTTGAATTCTGCCAGCTTGTCTCTGTCCAATATTTATTGCTAATGTTTTTAAACTTGGTGCCTCGTAAATAGCACTTGAAGAGTTTCCAATAATGACATCACAATACTTAAGAAAAGATAAATAAAAATTTTTGCCAAACGACTCTATAAAATAAATATTTTTTTTTTTCGCAAACTTCTTAAATATTTTTTGCAATTTTATACTTTCGTTATCAATTGATGGCATGGTAATAAAAATATTATTTTTTTTGTCTTGGTTTAGAAATAAAATAACTTTTTTGATAATTAATAAATTTCTGTTATTAAGATTGATTTCAGGATGATAACTAATCAAAATATTCCTTAAATTAAATTTAATCTTGAATTTTTTTTCTATATTTATTTTTGATTGAAATTTATGTTTTTGAACATTTTCCGCTCCTAGACTACCAGAAATAATTATTTTTTTTTTCTCCTCTCCAAGTTGAATTAATCTTCTTTTATAATCTAAATGAGATACAAAATGTAACAAAGACATTTTTGATATACAGTGCCTGTATACATCATCAATTGAACCTATAGTTTTTTCTCCTCCATGTATATGTGCAATCGGTATCTCGTTCTGAACAGCACAAACTGAAGCTATCATGCTTTCCCACCTGTCACCTAGTAAGACAATTGCATCAGGTTTAAAACTTACTATTATTTTTTGTAAACTTGATAAAATTTTTGAGCTGTATAAATTAATTTCATTTTTTGATAATGACTTGAAATTATGTTGAATATAATATTTTTTTGTATTTGTTATATCTCGAAATTCTTTAAACGTATTTCCAAAAATTTTGCTATTATGAGATCCTCCTATTACAATTCCACAACTTGCTTTTTTGGACGAATTTTTAATTATTGGAATTAATAAACTAGAGTCAGATCTTGAGCCTGAAAAAAATAGTAACCTATTCACTGATATTAATATTTATAAATTTTTTCATTATTAGGCTGGTATAGTTTTACCAAAACTCCTCATTCTTTATAGTATTGAAATGCCATGCAACACATATGCAAACCAATACAATAATTGGACTGTCTATTAATCATGATTATTTTTAATTAAAAGTTGTCAAAACTTACAATCTCAATCTTAATATTATTTTTACCCCTATAAATCAATTTAAAATTTTAAATTGCTAAAAGTATTCTATTTTGTTTTAAATTTTTAATATATAATTAATTAAAACTAATCTAATCTAAATTAAAATTGATCAAATTAAAAAAACTTTCTGAGAATAAGCATATTGGTTCGAGTTATTTAAATTGGATGAACAGCTATGAGGTTCATAAATATACAGAGCAAAAATATGAAAAACATACGAAATCAAAGATTAAAAAGTTTGTAAAAACGGTAAATAAATCTAAAAACAATATGTTATATGGAATTTTTGTTAAAAATATTCATATTGGCAACATAAAGCTAGGTAATATAAATAAAATACATAAAACAGCAGATATTTCCTACTTTATAGGTGAGGAAAAATATATGGGGAAGGGATACACAACAATTGCTATCAAGCAAATTCTTGCTTATTCAAAAAAAATTGGATTAAGAAAAATAATTGCAGGGTGTTACTCTATCAACAAAGGTTCTATTAAAGTGTTAAGAAAAAATGGCTTTAAAAGAGAGGGTGTATTAAAAAAACAAATACTTTTTAAAAAAAAAAGATATGATCAATATCTATTTGGAAAATTAATTTAAACAAATTACAAATTTAATGTCGATATAATACTTAAATTTTTTTTTAATATTTTTTAAGTAAAGTTTTTAATAAATTTATTTTTTAAATATCCATATAAATTAAAAATTTTTTTCAGTGCATAAATCAAGCCAATTGAGCTATTAGTACTGGTCAGCTGCACACATTACTGCGCTTCCACATCCAGCCTATCAACGTGGTGGTCTACCACGGCTCTATAGGAAGAACTAGTTTTGAGGTGAGTTTCCCGCTTAGATGCTTTCAGCAGTTATCTCTTCCATACTTAGCTA
>Ga0209632_10000341_pt1 | contig 49535 bp, 43 predicted proteins | sample COG_10_FD_184754 | JGI IMG/M metagenome (GOLD analysis project Ga0209632, IMG submission 184754) | Pelagic Microbial community sample from North Sea - COGITO 998_met_10 (SPAdes) (version 2) | ecosystem: Environmental > Aquatic > Marine > Neritic zone/Coastal water | place: Helgoland, sampling...
TTGGCATTCAACCCAGCCTCATCGGCAGTGCGTTTCGTTTGATTGTAGTTTTCCATAGCTTGTTGCATTTTTTTATATAATTTGGCTTCTTATAATGATTTTGGGGGCCTTATATACTCATTTTTTTTGTTAAAAATCCAATCTGGATTCAGGAACATCATTTTTAGGCAAGTATAAACTTGCTTAAAAGAATAATAAATGAGTACTTTAAAAAATGTGTGGGACCAGTTGAAAGTTGAGAACGTTGATAGGGGAGGATTAAAAGTATTCCTACAGTTATTAAGTATAACATTAAATGATAATGAAATTAACGAAATATTTACAATGTTGGACATAGAGAAGACTGGACAAATAACGTACAATGATATTCGAATTTTTTTAAAGATGACTAAAGTGTATGACAAAAGTAAATATCCTAAATTAGCTGTTCCACGACGCAGTTCCTACAAAATACACCCGGAATAAAAATGACTATATATATGAACGTTTGTTAATAAAATGTCCCAACTACAGCACGAACGATTCTACTCCCTTGACGATCAAAATATAAATGAACCGGAACAACGATCAAGAGCATGGTTTGAACGAAGAAAGGGAAAATTGTCTGGAAGTAAGTTGAGTCAATTCCTTTTTTGTGATTCCGATGACGATCGTGTTCGCATGTATGAAGAGATATGGGAAGGAAGGAAAAAACCACCCTTCCCTGAGGAAGCTAAAAAGTACATGAAATGGGGTACAGAAAACGAAGATACTGCAATGGAGACATTGTTGGACCATATGCCTAACATTATTACTATGGAGGCTCCCATGGTGCAACATACTTCAGTAAAGTATTTAGCTGCATCTCCTGATGGTTTTTTTGAAGACACTACGACCGGGAGCAAAGGTATTGTTGAAATTAAGTGCCCCGGTAAAAGAAAAAAAGCAAACGCAAAGGTTACCTATTATTACGTGCCGCAAATGTATTTGGAAATGGCATGTTCTGGAAAAAAGCAAGCTCTTTTCTGCTCGTGGGGACTGGACTGTTGCCGTGCGTGGATGTTACAATGGGACGAAGAAATGTGGGCTAGCTTGTGTCACATGTTCGACGTTTTCAGACGCACAAAAGATCCACAAAACACTGCTACGTGGGAAGATTTTGTGTTAGCACAGTACAATCTGAAAAAACAATGTTTACGTTGTGTGGACAATGCTACATCACTTTGTGGCTCCTCCGACGGCTGGCCTACTACCACAGAGTAGTTCCCACCCATCTCCATAATCATTTGCTACCTTTTTACCTAATTCAAAGTAAGAAGTTGTTTTGGTCTGTGTTGATGCATCTTTATACAACGGTTCAAAAAATAGCAAGGGCCATACGCTGGGAAAGTATCCAATGTAAGGATTATGTTTAGGGAGTAGAGTAGCGTCAAAATTAATATTTTCTAACTTAAGTTCTTGAGTTAATGCATAAGCTGACATTATATTATAAATTATTTTTTATTTATACTTATTCAATTCTCAAACGCTTCGCTCTTTGTTGGTTGTTTAATCCATCAAAATCGAAGTCTTGATACGTATCAATGTATGTGTCATTTTCTCCAGGATTATGACGCTCCTTGATTTGATTGATAACGTCAGTTGGATAATTGATTCTATGCTCTTCATCAAACGATACAATAGTTTCTTCGACCAACTCATGATTAAATCGTTGGTAAAAGTTTGCCAATTTGTTTCCAGGTACTTTCAACTTTTTTGCATGCTGTACACATCCCCAACAATCAAAGTCTGTCTTCAATACTGATCCTTTGTGTTTTTCTTCTTCTTTCAACTGATATCCCGGGTGTTGGCGAAGGTTTTGTGAAGCTTTTGTTTTAAACAGTGGATTTTTTCGCTTTAATTCTTTTGTCGTGGCAGGTCTCTGCTGTATTACTTTAAACACGCTGGGATATTGTATAACCGCATTAATTCTTGTTGGGCAACCAAAAATGATCTTTTTTGGTTTTGTGTGCCTATGTCTCGTATTTGCAACCGCCGTCACAATGGGATCATTGTCAACATTTCTTCGCAACTTATCAAATAATTGTATGTTGAAGTAAGCATCACTATCTTCACGCATGCCATCATTTACACGAGTACTGCTTCGCCCCGGTTCCCTTTCCGGTTTGGTATCGTTATACAATCGCATTGATATATCAACTATGGCGGTTGCGTGCACCATTGGGTACATAGGGAAACTTTTTTTCTTTAACTTTTTCAGTACCGCCTTGATGTTGTGCTCCGATGGTCTACCTTCATGATTTGGTATGGCTTGTTGGATACATTGAAGCAGTTTGAGACCAGTTTTATTAATTTTGATGTAGTCATAATTAACTGATTGCGTACCGTCTTCCAGCATAGATTTCTCGTATTTATTACCGCCTGCTGCATTCCATAGCTTCCAAACCGCTTTAATAATCTTCGTTTCGCTAGGATTGTATACTTCGTTTGCCAAAATAGTAAAGCAAAATATTGCTATCTCCTCCGTACAGTACAGGTAAGGTTCAACATCCAACAAAGTAGCTGGGTCAAATGGTTCCCCAGCATGTATGCCACCCTGAAAGTTGTAAACGGTATCCAAAGCATTACACATTGTAAATATTTGGCAGAGAATATCGTACCGCTCTTTAAATCGTGTAGTTGTTTCAACTTTTTGCCCGCGTAGTGATCGAGCTACTTGTTCATAAACAAAATCGGACACATCAAGTGTTGGATATTTTATGGTACCAATAAACATTAGTTTGTAAAGCAGCATCATTTGGAACTGCTCAAGGTGAAGGTTGTGCAAGGTACGATTCAGATCATCTTTTCCAATGTCTTGCCATGCTTTCTCACCTCGCATGCACATATCAATAGTTTTGTTCTTTCTTTCAACCTTTTCAAACTCTCCCCAAAAGAATCGTGTGCTCATCGCTTCACTAGCCGCAGACGGGTCGTCATTGGTTGCTCCAAAATAGGTACCAATAGCTTGTGAAATTGTTGTCTTGTTGTCACGTTTTTCAGTTTCTTCATCCTTAACAAATGTATTACACCTGGTGATTTGAGACGTTAACTTCTCTTTAAATGCAGCTTCTTGTTCCTTGTCACCATCCTTGCCATTGTTACTCATAAATAACCCAGCCGGGGCTTCGTTGAATACTGTGATAATATCATTTTGATCTTTTTCCACTGCATTAGCTCGCTTTGTTTGATACGTAAGTTCGCTAATAGTGCCAGAGATAGACATTTGTTTCATCTTCTCAAACAGGTACGATTTAGAAGTCGCCCCCTCGCCCGTAAAGATCGCATTGAAATGTAAGTTCAGTTGTTGCCTGAATGTATCATACTTTGCGTGCTGCAGCAGCATTAAGGTTGGATGACCAGTACTCACTTGCAAATCTTCATCAAAGAAATTTAACTTTTGCGCAATAGCATTCAAGAACACGCTGCCGTCTGGATCTGACTTCTTTTTCAAAATTTTCATTTGTGGCTTGTACACATTGTTAAACCAGTGGATCATGCTCTGTACTGGCTCGGAAACGTTAGCATTGACATCCTTCACCACATTTGTGATGAATTCATCCATCATCTCTTCTTGAAATGCACGTCGATTTTCAGTATGATACTCTTCAAGTAGTTCTTGTTTGTACTTCATCATATCCAACGTATCCAAACTATATTTGTCTGCCAACAGGGTTTTTGTGCCTGGATCTTTCTTCATATCAGTTAGAACGTCGGTAAACCAAACATCAGATAATTCTTTCTTTGGTTTGTACTTATGCTTGTATCGTAGAAACTTCTTTATGCCATTTGTGGCCCAGTGTGGTTCATCAGAGTTTGTATCAACATACGATATAACGAATACTTTACGTATCATTGGTTCAATGTATTGCTTGTACGTCAAAGTGTCGTACACAAAAGTATTAGATCCATCGTTGTTATTTTGCAAATCATAATGACGGGCAACGTCAATCAGTGGTTGTCCATCAACTTTTTTCATCCTGTGAATATGATTCGGAATGGTGACCTTTGTCTGAACACCTATCCCCATATCATTAACATCGATAGATTCAACTTCGCAACTGGGCAAACGCACCTTTTCGAAGAAATAGGATGGTAAATATTTTTTCTTCATGATTAACTCTTCCACTGTCAATTGTTCTGGATGACAACGCAATACCAATTTTTCGTTTGGAAACTGAAATTGACCAGATGCCCCGTCCGTGTAATTCGTAATATCGTTTTGAGGGAAAATGTTTTCGTTCATCGATCCAAAATTGTACGTGAATCCTTGAGAATCAATACTAAAAATAGCGGCAGGACCCATTGGACAATCTCTACTCTTCAATGTATCATGAACGTCTTCGCAATTTTTCAAATTGGACTCATTGTTTGAATAGGTACTGATCACATTTAGATAATCTGGTAGCGATTTAACTTTCATCCACGTTTGGTGAGATGCTAATTTTACCTCTGTCTTTGGATTTTTCCTCTGTAAATCAGAATACAACTTATCGTTGTTCATGATAACAGAAATACAATTAGCATGAGGTTCTGATGCTACCCTATTTGAAAATAACCATATACGCACTCCTATGGAAATACCATTGCGTTGAACGGTTTCAAGAAAGCATACACACTTTGCACTTTTAGTATCTTTCCCACTTGAGCAAATAGATTGTACTAGCTTCAGATAAAACAATAACGCATCTTTCATTGCCTGGGCTTTTCCCGTTTGTTTAAAATCACAGAAAGAACTCGCGCCAGCACGCAATGCACTGTACGGAAAGTTGAAAACCATGTACGTGAAGGCGTCGTCATTGTCATATGTTGCTCGCACCTCAATGTCTTTGATGCAACTGTATGGATTCAGCTGCCATACTTTTTGACCGTGAAATTTTCTTAAAGTGTCATCCATTTTAAACGTTTGGTTGAACTTATATATGACACTTTAAACTCTTTTATATACTCTAAGTTTTTTATCTTTTAGTGTATGTTTCGAACAATTTGATGTTCGTGCGAGTTTGTACACTGAAGGTGTGTGTGTTAAGATAGATGCCAAGTAAAAAACAAGTTCAGGAACTGGAAAGTTGCTAGCAGGAAGTTAGCATTAGTGGATTTTTTTAAAAAATATTTTTAGCAGGTTTTATGACGTATATATACTCAGTATATTCTATTAAAAAAGGGTGTTTAGTATGAAATACCGTAAGAGTGCTATCACCATTCTATCTAAAGGTAGAAAAATTGATGTTGTGAACGCTAAGAAGCTAGAGACTACGATATGGCGCTATGGAAAATCGGTTCATCCTAGGCTTATCAGACTATTACTTCAGCATAAGGACATTACTGTTGCAGACGCCTATAAAATTTTGGCAAGAGATATAACTATTGATAAAATTATAGAGAATGAAGAAGATCAATATGTCGTTGAAGGGGAGGTAAATTGTCGTAAGTGCGGCAGTAAAAAGGTAACAAAGCAAGAGTTACAGACCAGGGGTATGGACGAAGCAACTACTACGTTCTACCGCTGTGTAAAGTGTAAATTAAGATGGAAAAATTAATTAAATATCCTCTTCGTTAATATTAATTGTACCAAAATCACTCTCTGTATCTACAAATGCATCCTCTTCCTCTGGTATTACCATCTCAACATACCCCCTACCGCGTAAACATTCTGCTATCATATCAAATAACCGAACTCTTATTTTTCGAGGCGGTTTACATTCCTTCTTCCGATTCGATCTATCGAGCTCAAATATTTCTCGTTCTTCAGATGGATTTTCTTTTTTAATTACCTTTAGCATTTTTTATTGAATATAAATACTGCATTTATACTCCATAACAAGATGAAAATCGTCAGTATTGATATTGGAGTAAGTATATAATAAACTGTATAGTAAAAATAACCTTAACTAACATAAATTAATAGACCCGTAATCTTGGACTCGCTATTTACAAGAATGGTAATTTAACTCATTTCAATTGCTATTGTCTTTTCGACTATGTGAAGAAGAAAAAAGAGCGTACAGATTACACGCTTATGACCTATAATTTCATTCAGAGTCACCCGGAGATATTCAAGAATATGGATAAATTGCTGTTGGAGAACCAGATGCAAAGTCGGATGCGCGTGATACAAACCAGCTTTAGATGCTTTTTTTACAAGAAGGCCGTAAAGATATCACCATTAGCTGTCCACAACCATTTCAAGAGCGGTAAAGGCAAACACAGTAAGAATAAAAAAGCGGCTGTCAAATTAGTTGAACAATTCTTAAGTGGTAGTCAAATGGAAAAACTAAAGAAGCATCCCAAAACCGATGATATTTCAGACGCTATTATACAAATATATTATTATCTTCAGAAGCATAGTAAGTGATTTTAAGCAGTTTGGTCTAGCTTTTAAGCAGGTTGAATAGGTTTAAAGCAAGTTTTATGTAGTGTATGGAGAAAGTAAAAATTGATTTCCCAATACCACTATAGTAATATCATTGAATCCATACTATAGCCACGGTCATAGTGGGAAACCAAAAAAAAAATATTCTGAAAATATATAAAAAACTTGCTTAAAAGATGAAAAAGATTATATAAAGCATATGTACATATTTACAAATGGGCGTGAGGGAATCCAAACCAAAATATAACAGATCTAGAGCAGAACGCTCTATTACTCCACAGTACAACCAAATACCACAAGTACCGATTGCTCCTTCACGCGTTGTTGAACAACCGTTGTATGACAGTCAAAAAACGTTTCCCATACAGCCCACACAACCCATAATTTACCAACCAGATCCCAATGAATATCTTGATGTCATTGGCAGTGACTCTGGCAATATGACTGTATTCAGCTGGATAACACAATTAAGTACCTGTTGTTCTTCCTTGTGCACGTTGATTGTTTTGATTAGCTTCGTTGTTTGGATGTTCTTAAACAGAAGCATCAATACTCTTCCTTGAGTTGAAGCAAATTGGTAAATAATTCTAACCGTTTCATTAAGTCTTCACATAGTACATCTATTTTTTTATTATCGTAACCAGCATCAAATGTTCTAAATCTAGATACGTAACCCTGTCTGTGTGCTTCTTTCTTAATTTCTGCCTGATCAATTGCGCCTTTCAATTTATTTAAGCCATCTCGTACTGCCATCATAGCTTCGTACGCTGGGTGGTCTGATTTCATGCCTCTGTACGTCTTTAACATTCCACTGATGCTCTTTACCATGTGTATGTCTTTGATTGTGTCATTTGCGTTTGAATTGAAGACATAATCTAATGCATTGTTGGTAGCTCTACCTAGTATATTGCGTCCAACAAAATAAGCCGCTACACTACTGCCGCCGTAAATAAGAAGTTGTGCCATTATATTGTATGTGTAAATATATATAAATATCCTTTTTCACTTGTTGGTTCTAAGTTTTTTTTCAATTGGTTCCCTTCGACTATCACTGCTGTTGGTTTCTCTCCAAATACCATCAATACTGAATCTGAAAAAGCTTTATAAACCATTATAACAACAGTTGAAGGGTTTGCCTTACAAGTTGAAACGATACCTTGTAGAAAGCGATTTGTATTCTTTTCTGCTATTGCTGCCTGTATTTGTTCATACGTTAAATTTATATCTTTTATTTTAAATGTAGACTTTGGTTGTGTTTGTAATATTTTATTCATTTAGTATTTAAATTTAGGAGTTAAATACTCCCTTACTGCTCTCGCTCCGCTCTCAAATAATTTCATGGATGACTTTGGGTTCATATGTATGAATGACGTAAACTCGCCATCCGCCGGCGACAGTATTCTAACAGTTAAATCGTTGAAAACAAATTCACCACAGTTATCATGTGTAATTTCCTCGTAGGTTTTATTTACCAATTTTCCTAGTCTGCTAAGGTCGTTCTCCATTGTTTGTAACATAACGTCAGACATGGATCTTACAGCACTGTTAATAATGGGGTAACCGGTGGTGGGCACACACATTTTCATGAAAACTTTGTAATTGTTTACAGGGAAACACATAACAACATCAACGTGTTTCTTTCCTTGTGTTTTCTTTACCCAATCTTCAATCTCCCTTATTGGAAACATGTGACGCATACCACCGTCTTCGTACTGATAGCCATCGATTTTAACATTCGGTAAAATTACTGGCACGGCAGCAGAAGCTAGCATAGCCGTTTTCATATCATTTTCATCCTTTGAAGCAAAAGATTCATATCTACACAAGGTTTTGTTGTAAGCCCCAACGCTAAATGGACGCTTTACATTACTTGTATTAAAATGTTTGTCAATTAAGTTTGACATAGCGGTATTTTGGAATACGCTATCGTGAAACATAAGGGCATCTAGCATATTTATTATTTGACCACCGTAGACCCATGAGTCAACGACGTGGAACCCACCGGTAAGAAATATATCCTTCAACTCTTTAATCATTTTGGAAAATGTTGGTGGCGTTGTTTGTGCGACCATACCGGCGGTCAACGCTCCAGCTGAAATACCTGCGCATTCGTCCCACCTAATTTCCAGCTCACCTTTCATTTCATGTAACTCGTCTAAAATACCAACTAGAACACACCCTCTATCTCCGCCACCACTTAGTGCCAAAAAGCTTTTCATTTACGTTGAATAATCCACTCATTTATACCTTCCTTTTACAGATACTATATATAGAGAAATTGATACTTTCAACATGAGATTTTTTTATTTATTCTTGTTAAATTTATACATCGCATCTGCACAAAATGCAACAGTATCCATGCATCTTGAAAACGGTAGCTTCGACGAGCAAACGTTTGGAAAGGATGGTGTCGTCTTATTTTACAACTATGAATCAGAACTTATCTTAGGAAACTATTTAATAGTAGCAGATAAATTTAAAGACGATAAAAACATTAATTTTTGGCATATCAATTGTGACCACGCGCCAGAGTTTTGCGATGGTAGGCCAGAAGTTGAAGAAGCAGGAATTCCATCTATGCTTTACTCTTTTAGAAATGAGTTGTGGGAAGCACAGGGTTGTAAAACATACAAGGAACATGCTTTTGAAACCTTTTTCAATACAAAGTTGCAAGAAAATTGCTTGAATACCCCCGAACTTTGTTCATCAATTATGAACCTAACTCTGAGTGAAGATGGAGATAGAAATCACACGGAAATAAAAAAACTGTATCTTGAAGAAGAAGAGAAAGGGTTGGATATTGAGGCGGAATGGGAAAAAATATCGAATGAAATAAAGCGTGAATGGAACGAAAAACGAACACAATTTGTTGTAGAATTACGCAATAGTGATGAGAAATTAAAAGTTTACAAATTATTAATGGAAAAATTACACTCAGATGCCTATGAAAAAAATGAAGGAGAAACTCAACAAATAGTTATCGATATGCGTGATAAATATTTAGGGTAAATGTACCTCAATCGAGCATTTTATTGGCTTGTGTGTTATAACCAAATTACATCTATCCCTTTCTAATCCATCCACGAACTGTTGGAGAGCGTTTGTACTCATTGCTGTACCTGGTTCATCAAAGACAGTAACGTTGCAATCCCAAAATATATACTTTTTTAAAAAGCATTGGAAATCTACAAACAGGCGCAAACTCTGGTGCTCGTATTCGCCACCGCTCATGTATTTCATCAGTGTTCCATCAGTCATTTTTTTTAATTTAGATGGCAAAAAATTGACTTCACTGTAATTTTTCATAATGTCGCACGATCTAGCAAACAGAATTTGTTGGATGTGTTTAAATGTTTCTAAACATCTTACGTAACGTTTTATATTTTCGGTTACTTTATGTGCTGTTTCAGTATGCATTTCTGCTTCCTCAAACGAATTCTGTAATTTGTTCAGCGTAAATTCAGGTGTCCATCTAGTGCCTTCTTTGCTGTCCAGTAAATCTTTGATACGATTTTGTAAAACCTTTACTCTTACAGTGTGCTCAATATACTCTTCAATATCTTTTTTATCAACAACAGTGGATGATAATGCTGTCAGCTCATTCCTACACTCATGAAGAGAATCTCTCCTATGCTCCATCCATGCTTTCAGCATCACATCTTCACCTTCAGACACTTCTTTTCTTTCATCGCACAATATTTTGCAAAAGGAAATCTTGTCTTTTACCACAGTCATTTTTTTCTTTTGGTCTGATATTTTCTTTTTGATGTGGGTAATGAAAGCGTTGTATTCCCCTTTGTTCAACGTTTCAAAAAGTACCGATTGGAAGGAATCTTTACTCATCTTCAATAGGTCAGAACCACGCCCCCCCTGTTTCCAAATGACACGCTGCAACATTATTTTGTGCGCGAATCGGTTTGGACATGTGCCTTTTGGCGTGTATATATTAAAAAGATAGCGACATATCTCCCTTTGCTTCTGCTTTATGGTAGGAAATTTTAATTCAATACCATTGACTTTAAATGTAAGTGTAGTTTTCTTTCCATTGTACACTCTATCAATAACAAATGGCGTATCATTTATGAAGCCATTTAAGCTTACAGAGCTGTTTTTTGTATCGTCGGCACGCACATCGGACAATACAAGTCTCTCTTCTGAAAATCTACCATCAATTACCCCCGATATGCAGTAAAGCAGTGCAGTTGGATATTGAATAGTCTTACCACACCCATTCTCGCCCATTACTTTTGTTGTTGCCATATCGTACTCGATTTGAATTGAATTTTTGACACAACAAAAATTATTTATACTCATATTAGTAAGCCGTAGACTTGTATTTTTATGTTCTACCAGCGTATCTGAGTAGTCCAGGTGAAAGGATTTAAATTCGTCCACAACGGACACTTCAATATCCTCCAACGATGTTGATAGCATGTCCGGAGCGAAGTCATATAAATCCTTTACAGCATGTTTTATATTTTCATAAATTGGTGTATCCAGTGTTATTTCTCTTGACTGCATTTTTGTTTCAACATGTTGTGGTGCTTGTCGTAGGATCACAGGACATTTTATGGATTGGCTGCAAAACACTTGGAAATCTAATTTTACTGACGCTCCATCTAGCTCTACAACTAGCGAATCCTGTATTGTTGGATACGTTGGAGGCGGTACGTCATCAGGTTTTTTATTTCTCACGTAATCGACCCAGTAGTTTTCCCACAAGTCTTGTGCGTAATCAATAGGGTATACGAATTCACGCCTGCCAAACCGTATTTTCTCGTACCAACTTTGCCAAAATGCGCCATCACGAAAAGCTACCGTATACAGTCTCTTTTGGTCAAATGTTTCAGATTTGTGTATAGCATATTGTGATCCCATGCATGTCACAATATGTCCTTCATTTGGGTAATGGTAGTGCCCGTTGAATACTTTTACGCCTTCAAATATAGACGGATCCATTCCTTCACGTGAAATATGATTCTTTCTAGTGTTTACGTATTTAAAATCGTTATGAGTGAAACAAGTTTTAGCACCGTCTCTTTTCCACTGTTTAATCATACTGTGTGTGTATCCTCCATTATGATATGGCAACCACAGTACACCGTCTTTGTCAACTGTTGGAGTGTCATACACTGTAGCAACAGACGAGAATACCGTAAGAGCATTGTCTGGAAATCCGTTGTACATGTCGTGGTTGCCTGGCAACAAATATAACGTACCAGGGCTAAAGTGAGATTTGAAAAAATTGTAAGCACGCTGCTGAAGTCTGGCGTCGATCTGCCCAGATTTGTAAACAGTATCATAGAAATCGCCTAAAATAGCAACGTATGACCCGCTTTCTTTTGATTTGGAAGCAGCATAGCTTAAAATAGAAAACACAGTCTCCTCTGTGTAGTCTGAAAGGTGTAAATCGTTCAACAGAATATATTTAGTCATGTTTTATATAATATAAATAAGTTTATATAGTAAGTTTTTTATTTTTTTTATTCTTGAAATTTTAACTCAAAGACAGGAAGTGTTCTATTAGTCCATTTACCCTTTTTTTCAACCTGTTGTAACATCCAGACCACTGTTAGCTTCACCCAGGTTCGGTCCAACGCTTTGTTGGTTAGTGGGTCCTTTTCACCGTCGTGCCCTCCCTTTGACCACGAAAAAAAATTCACAACTTTTGTGACTCCATTAGGATATTTGATTACTACCAAATTATGCCAATGATTATCCTCTTCATCCGGAACGTTAGTTGGCATTAAACCATTACCATTCCACACTAAAAATGGTGCCAAATTAATCGCATCTCCATCGTCCCAGTTGACAGCGTTCTCTGGAGGCCACGATTTCCCTTCGTTGAAGTACATCAACGGATACTTAATATTTTTGTCAGCTTGACCGTATGCCAAATGACCAGCTGTGCTTACTGTAACTCCACATGATGGAAATACTTCTGGGTATGCAGAGAATGGCTTACTCAGATCATAATCGTAGCCAATGTGAGTCAGTTTGCTACCCGACATGAAGGAAGACACTAGATATAACGACTTCAACTGCTTTAAAAAGGGAATTTCTTTTATCACATCACCGATGATGGAGCTTTTTTCTACCGTGACAGTGTATGCCAGAAGGTGCATTTTCATTAAACTCGGATGATTGAATGTCAAAGTAACTTTTTTCAGCGCATCGTTACAACGTTCTGTAATAGTTGACCCCCATGCGTCATATTCAGTTTTACCTTCTTCCTTTACAACTTTTGCGACTTTCTCATGTAGTTGTTTAGAACGCAACTCTGAAAATCGTCTACTCGCTCTCATGCGGGCGACCTTCGAGTCAACGTGCTGTTGAAACTCCTCCTCTGAAATACCGTAAGGATGTATCATGCTCCATGCGCCGAATTTCTTAAAAATGCCATCAATAACTTTTTCATTGTAATAATACCAATGACCATGTGGGTTGTCGGCTTCCAATGGGGTGGATGCCTTGTACAAAGTAAACAACACCTGATATGACGCTTCGTCTCGTTCCGTTGGAAGCGGACAGTACGTCTCATACTGGTTCTCATAATCTTCCGATTTTAACATCTTATATAAATCACAATCCTTGTAGTCAAACGGTGGAGTTGTTACATTTTTATTCTTACCATGACCGGTAGGCACCACTTGTGCTTTTTTGGATGATGAAGAAGACGATGTTGCTGTAACTTTTGGCATAGTTCTTTTTTTTGTTTGTAATCGTTTGGTTGAATTAGTTTGTTTGTTTTAGTTTTGTTTCTTTTTCTTTTGTTTGTTTTACTTTTGTTTGTTTTACTTTTGTTTGTTTTACTTTCTACTAAACGTTCTGGTGTCAGTTAGGTGTGTGTGTATTAGTTATACATATTAATTCATTATTTTTTTCTTACTTACTATTATAATTTATCACGCACAAGAATTAGCATACACATTTAACTAAGTTACAACTAAAATTTTAGATAACCCTAATCATAACTCTTTGCGGCAGGTGAGGGGCTTGTTACATTTTCGTAGTACAGTGTGCCAAAAATCTTTGGATGAGCTCGGTTTAGTTCTCCCATCTGTTTGTCCCACCAGTCTTTTCCGAATTTGGTGATCTGCTCATCGCGAGTACCGCCTACCGAGTTTGGTAGGGACATTATTCGAATTTCTTCCAATTTGTCCCAGAGTCCGTTCCACTTGGTACAGTGCTCTTCCTCAAGTTTAGGGCATGTTTGTTTGTAACTGGACGAGTACGGGTAACGTCCTAGACAAATCTTTTGCGCCTTGGTAATGGTATCATAGTAGCGGCTCCACCAATCCTCTTGGTTGATGCTAGCCTCAACTTTGCCAGGGGCGCTGTCTTCTGCTCGTTTCAGGGACTTCTTCGGGGCAGCAGGGCCTTCAAGTGAATAAAGCTTTAAAAATCGATCATATGGACACTGTGTTTTAAACGGATAGCGCTGTAGTGGAAACTGCCTATATTCAATTATACCATCAGCTAACCGTACCCCGGTAATCTCTACATAATGATCTGTAAGGTTGTAAACATGATAATTTGCTCCAGTATTAGGTTTTCGTACCCATACCTGTCCAACAGAAGGATCTGCTGCCTCTTCTGCTGCTCTCTTAGGTGGTTTTTGCCAAATCTGATCCACAAGTTGGACGTTTGTGCCTGTTACATTTTTATTCTTACCATGACCGGTAGGCACCACTTGTGCTTTTTTGGATGATGAAGAAGACGATGTTGCTGTAACTTTTGGCATTGTTTCTCTTTTTGTTCGTAATCGTTCGGTTGAACTGGTTTGTTTGTTTGTTTCACTTTGTTTGTTTCACTTTGTTTGTTTTACTTTTGTTTGTTTTACTTTTGTTTGTTTTACTTTCTACTAAACGTTCTGGTGTCAGGTAGGTGTGTATTAGTTATACATATTAATTAATTATTTTTTTCTTACTTACTATTATAATTTATCACGCACAAGAATTATAATTTATCACGCACAAGAATTAGCATACACATTTAACTAAGTTACAACTAAAATTTTAGATAACCCTAATCATAACTCTTAACAGAGGACTAATCTTTTCTTAAATTATTACACCTGACCAATCATAAAGGTCTGTAATATTTTAGGACCATCAATGTCCTTGCGTGCTCTTCCTCTGAGTGTTCCCGAACTTTTGCATAAAAAAAAAAAAATAAAAAAAAAATAATAAAAAGGCCCCCCTGGTTGAGCTTTTTATGGTTAGGGTTAGGGTTACCACACCCTATGTACCTGGTAATGCTAACTTGGCCTTTTTTTACAATTTTCCATTTGCTCTACACATCTACACCTAACACCTCTATACTTTACACGGTGATACTTTGCAATACGAAGCATCAAAAGAGTTACAAATACGTGGAGAGTGATAAGAGTTACTATAAAAGACAATCAATGTGATTGTAGATTCAACCCAACGATTAATTATGGAGGTAACATTTCAGCATTTAGAATGCGTCAATCCAAAAAATACGGATCTAATTGCAATAATTGGTAGACAAGAAGATGGAAAGAGTGTGTGTGTGAAGATTGGCAATGTGAAGCCACACCTTTGCGTTCGGAATGAATTGAACTTGAAACCTGAATTGTTCCAGCTTGAGCTAAATCGAAAACTTCACGAATACATTATTTCTGAGCAGGTGTTGAAGCAAGAGAGAAACCGTGATGTTGCAACCGTTCCGAACGTGTTCAATCGACTTCGTGAAGAAAATAAATACCCACTTGTGTTTGTAGAGGAGTTTCGAGCTCAGGACATAATGAATTACAACGAGACCGGTCCAATTTCATTTTTTAAAATCTCAGTCAAGTCGAAACGATACTTGTACAATGTGAAAAAAATTCTGAAAAACCATAAGAGCAGAATCATTGTGCAACAAAAAAACTTGAAAGGTATCGTGTTGAAGAATTTACAGCATCGTACGTTTCGAAAGACCCATGTGAAGAGCGTGGTTCGTTACAAACACGCTGGTGTTCGTGAGCATCAGTTTACGCTGTACAACGACCAGGTCGATTTTATGTTGCAGTATTTCATCGACAACGATATCTTTTCCTGTGGTTGGTTACATGCAGAGGGTGTAGAAACTTGTAACGCTAATAAGATTACCACGTGTGATATTGAAATTGACGCAACTGGTATTAAACAGGTTGAATCGCGAGGTATGGCCCCATGGCGGATCTTCAGCTATGATATTGAATCGTTGCCAGCGCCTCATCCTAACAGAGAAGGTAAATTTACTTTCCCGATTGCCACAAAAGACCCTGTGGTGACAGTTGGTGGCGTACTACAGATTGGCGACAAATTGGAACAGTATGTCTGGATCCTTCGACCATTTGGCGACGAAGTAAAGGCTTTTCCAGCTTTCACAGAGAAGCAAGATTGTGATTACAAACCTGAAATAACCACCATTTTCGACTTTGATAACGAGGCAAAAATGTTGGACCACTTTTTTTCTTGGTGCGTGAAGGCAGATGTCGATATTATTCAAGGACACAATTGCAACCGTTTTGATAATACCTATATGTTGGGTAGATATTATGCAATATATGAAGAAAACCCTGTATGGGGGCGGTTGAAGGCAGAGGAATCTAGTGTAACCATGACTACGTTCAGTTCCAATCAAAAGGGTTCCAATCAACAGTACAAGCTTCACTTACCTGGCCGCGTGGTGATGGATTCGTACGATATCATGAAGGATCAGCATAACGAATCTTCTTACAGGTTGGGAGATTTGGCACAGACTTATCTGGGCACCGACAAATTACCGATGGATTATGATACGATTTATCCAAAGTACCACACGTTGGAGGGTCGATTAGACCTTGCTGTATACTGTGTTAAGGATGCATGGCTTGTCTACAAATTGATGGACAAGTTATGTAAGCTGACTGTTATTTCTCAGATGGCGAACGTCACGGGTATTTCGATGAAGGATGTGATGAACAGAGGACAAGGTATTCGTACTGTTTCCCTTATGTTGCGTTATGCCAAAAAGCGCAAACCACAGTTGATGTTACCACGGATGCAGAAGAAAGTGTTTACAACACGTGTTCGAAAGTTTGTGAAAACGGATGATAATTTGTCGATGGCAGATGTTGAAGTGGAGTCAGCTAAAAAATTTAAAGGGGCTGTTGTTGTAGAGCCAGATGCTGGATTTTACACTAACGCTGTTTCCTGCCTGGATTTTGCTAGTTTGTATCCTAGCATTATGGTTTCTATGAACATGAGTTACGAGACACTGGTGTATCGCGCAAAAGTCAATCATATGGATTGGGTTGAAGATACAGATGTTCGTACCATTCCAGACTACGATTTAGTGGATGGTAAGTTGGTGACAACAATCAACCCTAATAATCCTAGCTTTGTGACGAAGGAGAAACGTTTGGGTATTCTACCTGAAATTCTATGGGATTTATGGCAGGAACGAAAACGCGTAAAAAAGCAAATGAAAAAAGAAGTTCCACACAGCACAATGTACAACGTAAAAGATGGAACACAGCTAGCGTTGAAGGTGTGTATGAATTCGATCTACGGATTTACAGCAGGGTATATGCTGCCCTGCAAAGAGATCGCGAGTTCTGTTACAAAATATGGCAGAGGCCTGATTTTAAAGACCAAATCACTGATTGAGAATCATATTGATTGGGGTCGTGATGGCCACGGTTGTAGGTGCATTTACGGAGATACTGACTCTGTATTCGTACACATGCCTAGGTCATTGGTCGATGGGAAGAATAACGAAGAAACCGTTGAAAAGGCTCATATAATGGGTGAGATTATGGCAAATTATGTGACAAAGTTCTTTTTAGATCCAGTGTTTCTAGAGTATGAGAAAACGTACTTGCCATTTCTATTATTGAAGAAAAAACGCTATGTTGGGATGAAAAATGAACCGGGATTGCCGCGAAAAATGCAAATAAAAGGCTTAGAGTCTGTTCGAAGAGATTATGCACCACTTCTAGTCGATACCCAAAAGAAGGTGTTGAACGCGATCGTGGAAGATCAGGATGTCGAAAAAGCTTGTGCTATTATCAAGGATGTGGTAAAACGATTGAAAATGAACCAGATTCCAATTGACATGCTGATAATGAGTAAGAAGCTTAGTCGAGAGGTGGAGGATTACAAAGCAAAAGCACCACACGTTCAACTGACGAAAAGGTTGATGAAGGAGAATCCAGAGAAGGCTCCAATTGCCGGTGATCGCGTTCCATTTGTAATACACACAGGCGGCGGCGGAACATCAGACAGGGCTTGTACGCCTGAAGAAATTACTGCTGGTAAATACATGGTAGATCGTGACTACTATCTCGAGAAGCAGCTAATGAAACCACTTCTTCGGATAATGGATCGAGTTATAGACGACCCCAACACACTCTTTCAGTGCCGATCGATTTTTATCGAAGGACCCGGAAAAGGCTCTGTCTTTGCTTCGTGGGGAAAACAGAAGCGTGAGAAGAGAAAGGAACTACCTGATGAAGTGGAAAATAAAAAGAAAAAGATGAAAACAATGAGTATTAAAAGTTTTTTTAAATAATGTTAATTATATTTATAATGTGTTTTTATATGGTGACAATTCGAGCACTTCAACGAAAATTATATATATATTATTCTATTTAATCTATAAATGAGGATAAACATTGAAGAATACAGCAGTGAAGTGGAAAAATATTGGTTTGGCATCAAGAAAAACTATTCCAAAAAAATAGTTGGTGCTATTTTAAATAATTCTATCGTTAGTTTAACACCTATGAAGAAAGAACCTATAATTGACATAATAGACTCTTATACTGAAAGTGGAAAACAACTAAAAGACCAATACAAAATTTACATGTATTACGAAGATATTACTATCAAAAAATATCCGAATTTTGATACTTATATGAGATGGATGTGGCTTGCATACTGGCAACCATATTGTATTGTTCGTTTTTATAAGGAAACATGTGAGAATGATTTTTGTAAGCCTTCGACAGAAGATGCAACCAATGAAAATCAAATATTTAACACTGTGCCTTCTTATTCCGAAAGTACAAATGAAAAAAGTCTTTGGTGTTTTGAATTTAGATGGTGTGGTGATGTTTCTTCAGAATGGAAAGAATACATAAAAATACTGATGAACTTTTGGGAGACAGGAATTATGCGATATGAGGAAGTAAGGCCCGATATAAAAACTCTAAAAATTGTTAGAATAAGAAGAGGAACAGAATTATACACAAAAAAACTTAACAAACAGACAAATGCTTTGTACACCATAATGAATAGATATGAAACTTCAAACGAAAATGAAGATTTACAACAAAAAATTGATAATTACGAAAAGAAATATAATACATCTACTATGTTTAGATTAGCTAGGAAACGAAAAAATGATTATTTAAAGGAAATTACAAGTCAAAAGCAACTTTATGAAAGAAAATATGTTGCTCAAATAATTGAAAATCCTGTCATATATTCAAAAATAGAATCTCTTGTAAAATTGCTGCCTGGACCAACTAAGATGAATTCTGAGGTAATAGAGGTGCCAATAAATACTGAGTTTCATACTATTCGAAAAAGTAACAGTACAAAAAAAGGTGAAGAACTGAAGCCAAGAGGTCGAAAGTTGCTATTTTTTTGTGAAGATATAAGACTTTGTGCGCAGGCTACATACAGTAGTAAATATACAAAAAGACCAGTATGGACAATTTCTAACACAGAGCCTTTGAAAATTTTAAATATTAAAGAAGAACGGTTTAAATTTTTCGACTTTGTGAAGGATCGAGACTTACGAGAAGACTTACTAGACTCAAGTTTTGTTTTAAGGGAAGCAATCATATACGCTTACATAAAGCAACATGGTTTGGATGGTTGGAAAGCAATGGTTATGTTTGATCAACCTCGAGGGAACGTCGAATATTACGAATTTGCATTTTTAGAAGATAATTTGCAAAAATTTGAATTAATAAGCAATAAGCCATTAAAATTAAAATTTTAATCTTACTATTTCAGACCTCCTCCTCGTACACCTTTGTAGAATATTCTAGTTATTCTACTACTTTTCAAATCTTCACGAAATTTTTTATCAAAAGACGTGAAATAAAACCAAAATCCGGACAAATTTTCATTTTTTTTATAAAAATTAAATAGCAACCATGTAATTATACAAGCAATAAAAATATCGACTGAATAATGCCATCTTAGTAATATGAGAAGAAGTATTTGAGCGCCAAGCAACAATCCGGCTACAACTTCCCATGCGTAGTGTGATCCATGTTGATGGACAAACATGTACGTTAAGAATGCCGTTGCGGTATGTCCACTAAACATATAATCTCCACAAGTGCCGTAAACTATCATGTATTCGAACACCTGTTCAAAAGAAGTTACCTCCTTCTCACAATAATCGTATACTTTTATGTTTGGTAACGTTGTAATAGCCACGCTGAATGCTCTGACCGTGGTGAGAATACACTGTAAGAATATAAATTGTGCGATAAACTTGTATATGCTTCTGCTACTGAATGATACTATGCCAAAAAACATTTGTATCAACAATAAGTAGTTGGGGAAAGGTGTTTCAACGTCTGATAGGTCTGGTAAAAAGTCAAACAATATATCATTTAGTTTAACGCCGACCACCTGATTATTCCAATTCCACCATGTCGAAAATACAGCGATAGCTAATGTGCTCAGCGTGGTGACAACAAGGAAGACAAGTTCCTTCCACATTTTGCTAATAAGCAAACGAATATATACATGATTAAGTTTTTTTAAATAATGTTAATTATATTTATAATGTGTTTTTATATGGTGACAATTCGCACACTTTAACGTACATTTTGGTATTTCTTCACGCATGTGACGTTGAAAGACTACTTCGCTTTTGAGAACACTCCTTGATATACTTATCACCTTTCTTGATTCATCTTTATGATCAAAATCGAATGCTACACATGTCTCTTTGGTCACTTTTCGGACACATACAACGCATGTTCCGATCTTCAACTTTACCTGATTGATTTGATCCCGACGACGCTTGATACATGGCCGTTGTGTTCTCCCTTCCAATTCACGTTTTAAAATGTGACGTTTTTTAGTAATGATATGATGACAGCACGTGCATCTCGGTTCACAATTTTTCAATTCTTTTTTCATCGCTTCCACCCCACCATGCCTAGCCCAGTAGGTAAAATTACTCAACCTATGTACCTTTTTTCCAATGTGATCGGCTTCTATTACCCTCGACTCTTTGCATCCACAGTCTACACATGTCTGCTGTTTCTTCCATTCTATCCAAAACGCACGACATGTCCCTCGTTTTGTCGTTGGATTCTTTTTTGATTTTGAGAAAATTTCACGACAAGAAGTACAGTGTACTGTCAATTTTTCCCGACGATTCACATTCGATGTAAAATCATCAATGGGTTTGAAGTGGGAACAGTGTTTACATAATCGCTTCCCTTCCGGTACTGTTCGATCCTCTGCCAACCGTTTAAGTTTCTTACGGGAACGGTTTATAATATCCCTACATGTCTGACACGTCTTATACTTAGTATTATGGTGCCTAGTGCATTTACGGTTGCTACACAGCTTCATTTATTATACATTTATTGTAATAGATAGATCTATATATACTAAGTTTTTTTTTACATATATGAATTTTGTCAACGACGATGGCTTGATTAAATACTCTTTACAGAAATTAGAGACGTACTTGGGGCGTGATGTCTTTTGGTTGCTTCAGGAATGCCGGGATGCTATCAAAGCGAACTTAACGTACAACGAAGACTTCATTGAACAAGCCAGTTATATCAGCTTTATAAAGTGGTATAATTCTGCATATTCAGAGAGCAAACAAGTTCCTATGGTGAACAAGCGCGCGTACAGTGTTACTCATAGGATAGAGGTAGCTTACAAGACTAAGTACAAGTGTGGCATGTGTGCTATGCTATTGCCTCCTACCTTTGAGATTGACCACATTAAGGAATTAAGGGATGGTGGGACTGACACCTACGACAACTTATGGGCATTGTGTAACAATTGTCACGCTACAAAAACAAGAGCAAATACATTAAAGCGAGATGAAGCTTTTGAAAAGGAATTCAAAAAGCAGGGAAAAGATATTGAAGAAATAGCGTTTAAAAAATTTCATCATAATAAGAAATCTAAATATTTTTAAGGTAAAATCTATAAGTAAAATTATACAAGGTCCATTTTCGAGGCCCAATCCATATCTTTTACAAAGGAATTTTCGCCATCTAATACTTTCCTCAGGCCTGGATAAATATTCTCCCCCAAATGTCCGGTGTTCAACTGAACTGGTTTGACTTCCCCTGTTTTTTTGTTCCGTGTCATCTCGTGTCCGCGCCAACACACAGTATTGACGCGTTTGACTCTGGTCATATATTCATCTTCGTGCGTAGAACGATACATATCGACTGTGGACATGTTCAATGCATTGTAGACTGTACCGGAACCGTGGTAATGCTCTTCAATTCTTGCCGAGTTCGTCTTGAAGGTGTCGTACACTGACGGTGCAAAACGTCCAGTGATATCAATTACATTTGAGGATGGGGCGCTGCCTTTGGGAATAGCGATTGCGATTAAACTTTCTTCTCCTCCCACGCCTAAGGAACCATCACCAGACCGGTCCTGGAAGGATCTTGTAGTGTGCCATTTTACGCCACCTCCGCCAACATAGCCTTGGGAAAAGACATTCTCGACGATTATGTAGTTTTTGGGTCGCTTGACCACACTCTTACTGTAAAATGTATAATGTCCAACGTGTACCTTCCTCACCACGTCATCTGAGAGCATGAAATCGTGGTGACCGTGATACGTTGCTCCCAAATCAGCTCCACCCTTTGCTAGGATACATGACGCCATACGGAACGTTTGCGATGGTCGCAAAATAAGAACGTCAGATTTTTCCGGTGTACCGTCCCATTCGCCTCCACCTTTCATCTTGTATGCTCCATCATCTCCTGAAGCCCTTGGATTCACATTGTTCAACGCGTTATCGTCTACCTGATACACGGCGTTTCCTCCTTCTCCTTTATTAATAATATTCGCCCATGCATCCTTAAACGTAATCTTTTCAAACTTGTCGCTGTCGTGCGAGTAAATATACTTTTCACCTACTAGTTGTCTGTTTTCTCCCTCACCTTCAACGCTACCGTTGTCAATTACGTAAAACGATCCAATCTGCTGATTTCTAATCATCAGATCAATCGGATCGCCCGTGAAATCAACGTCAAAGGATTGAGATTCAAATACTGGAAGCCCCCTAAAGCTCGTACGCTGATCACCTGCTTCCAAGTTGGCGTTTGCCTGTGGTCCGCGTTCCGCAAATTTCGTGCGGTGCTCTCCAACCATATTTGCGTAAATTCCCATTTTATCCGGCCATACCCAAACATTGGGTACCACTCCTTCCTTCTTCAACTCGTGCTTTAGTTCTGCATCCAAAATGTATAGACCGTTCTTGTCTTTCTGAATAATGGCCCAACGGCGACGTTCTGCTTGCATCAAATCATTTGCACGCATCACTTGTTGACCAAACTTTTTGTGCCATTCCTTGTAATAGTTCTGGCCTGCTAAAAGCGAATGAATAACTCCAAAATAACAGGTTGTGTGTACAGAATCAGAAATCTGCTGTAAGTTCAACGCGAAATGGCGCTTTCCACGTTCAGTCTTATAAAAACCATGTTCTATGATAAATGCCAAACCACGGCGCAATAAATTATCAGTATGTGCTTCTTGTTGAGCCGAAACGTAGCGCGGCACTCCTTGGTGTGGCTCTAGGTCAGCAAGTGTGCGGTTGAAGGAGAAAATTTCCCATGCCACGTGGAGATCATCTGTGTACTGCCAAGGAAGCAAAGCACGTGTGTAGAATTCGTCCTCTTGTCGGATTTTGTAATCTAATACACGCTCCAAGAATTTGTTCCTCCCTTTGAAAGCTTCAGGTAGGTTATAACTCTCGTGTGCCAGGGCATCGTCGGCTCTCATGGTCTCAGAAGTGCCACCTGAATATGGGCCGAAGAATGACTCCAACGGGTGGTTTTGTGCTGCGCTTGTCAAGCCATGAGTAATTAAATTTGGATTGGATGTGTGTACTGATGTGCCGTCTCCTATTCCCATTATTTGTAGTTGTGATAATTACTAAAACCTTATATAGTGTATTTTTTTATAAAGTCATAGGGGTAGCACCAATGTAGCAAAAGTAACATAAGAGTATATATACCGTTGAAGTGGTAGAAAGAATGGGAGCCATATTTAGTTTCTTTAATTGGGCCTTTGGTGAAGGCAAAGAAGCATACATTCTTATCTTAGGTCTAGATGCCTCTGGAAAAACCACTCTTTTGAATCGACTAAAATCAAACGAAGGTTGTGTTACAATTCCAACGATAGGGTTTAACACGGAAACAATAAAGTACGGACGCCTTACTTTTACTTTGTTTGACATTGGTGGACAGGAAACATTCCGAAAGATGTGGCACCACTACTACGAAAACTGCAATGCAGTTGTTTTTGTCGTAGATTGCAATGATACCAGTCGCCTGTCTGTAGTGAAAAAAGAAGTTTGGACGTTGCTAGAGCATCCCATGTTACAAAATATCCCTTTTTTATTTTTTGCAAACAAGCAAGATTTACCACAGGCTGTTCGTAAAGATAAATTTATCTCGAAGCTAGATCTGTTGAAGATACGTGGCAGAGAGTGGAAGGTAGCTGAATCTACTGCCACCGAAGGGCATGGCATAGAAGATGGTTTCGATTGGTTGAGCAAAAATTTATAGTTTCGCTACCTGAAACATTAAATCTGAAAATCCTGAAAATGCCAATGCATCCAGGTGGTATTCCCTGTGTATTTGTTTAAGGTGTTTCTGCTGTGTGATGAAAAATACTTCCATGTGGTGCTTTGGATTCACCGTACTCAAAAATTGTACCCACCAGGATGTATCAATACCTTCCACGATGAACACAATATGGGCTTTCAAAAACCACTTGTGGTCGAAATCATAGGAGTACGGAATCTCGTAGAATTTATAACAATGTTTACCAATCTGAACCGGAGGATAGATTTCAATGTTTTTCGTAGGGGTGTAGCACAGAGTGAAGGTGCTATGTACGAGGCGTGTAATGATAGACGTTTTCCCGCACCTTTTTTTACCAATTACAATTACATTTTTTACTGTGCTGTTCGGTTCCTCCTCATCATCCGATTCCTCTTCCACATCAAAAACGGGTTGTCTCATATAATATTATAACCTATATATTTTATACACCTTTGAATAAAATGAAAGGTGTTCTTAAAACGTATTGCAATCCATACCAAATCGTGAATTGGGTAGCTGTCGGTGGTCATCTTACAGCAGCTATAATATTCATGGTTTCGTATTTGAATCGAGAAAATTTAAAAATTCCATACACGGAATCATTTCTTAAATGGAATCGAACGGACAATCTGTCTAGCTGTACCGGGGGTTCTAGACCTTTGGAAACTGTTAACGAACGATATTATTGTATTGTACCTACAACAGACGGTATTAATTGTGATGATTCCGAACCACCTAACTGTGATGGGTTGGATTTAGGCTGGTTAATTATCTCGTTCCACTTACTCTCCTTTATTTTCCAGGCACTGGCTGGTATCACCGACTACTGGCCACTTACGATTGGTGATTTTGAATACAAATATAGAGAAATGATAGAGGATAATGGAAGAAATCCACTACGATTCATAGAGTACAGCATAAGTGCATCTATAATGCTTATTTGTATAGCATTTTTAAATGGGGTGACAGATATTAATTTAATAGCTGCTATTGCTGTGCTCACTGCCTGTTGCCAGTTATGTGGATTGGTCGTTGAATATATGACAGACGAACAGTTATTCTGGCAATGGGGATTGCATTTTGTTGGATGGATTCAATTTTTATGTGCCTATGGTATCATTAGTCATGCATTTTTCAAATCAATCAATGCTGCTAATAATGGCCCTCCAGATTTTGTATATGTTGTAGTGTTTATGTTATTCGCACTGTATGCATGTTTTGGAGCAGTTCAACTGGTGGAATTATGTCAAAAAACGGAACAATTCTTATGTTTTAAAACCTTTTTTACGCTTCCATGCTGCGGTTGTAAGTGTAAATGCTGCGATACCTTTGAATGTTGCAAAATACGGTGTAAGAAAGAGGGAGAGAGTCGTTGCGATAATCAGTGCAAAGAGCTTACCTATGTTATTCTTTCCTTAGCCGCAAAATTGGTATTGGGTGCTTTGATATTCACCAACGTATTGTTTTCCACCAGCGAGGCATAGATCAACTGAAAATATGTATATATATTGGTAGGTGGTAAGTAAAGATGGATCAATACATTAGTTACCACAAAAAGCCCTATGCTAAATACCTAGATGTTCAGTCTTTTAATGCTAAATATGGCACTGACATCAAGGATGTTGAAGATTATGATTTGTATTTTGAGTATATATTTACCGAAGCCAGAAGAATGCAGGGACCGGATGACTTCCTTCAAGTTAATTTCGTGAAACAGGATCAGTTTGAAGAGATGGGAATTAAAGATTGGCTCAAGAAAAAGGCTAGCAATGCTGCAAAGGCTTTGAAGGCAGGTAAGAATTACTTAAAAGATAAAATAGCAGGGAAAAAAGATGATACATCAGAGGCTAAAAAAACAGAGGCTAAAAAAGCAGAGGCTAAAAAAGCAGAGGCTATTAAACCAGAAGCAGCAGCACCAAAGGTAAACGACCTTGATGAGCTTCTTAGCGAAGAAGATGATGTGGTTGAAGAAGAGTACGAAGAAGTAGAGACAGCTGCCGTACCGGTTGAACGAAAAACCAACATTGTTACGGAGAAGAAACAAATTGCTGATTTGGTTTTGAAGACTTCTAAAGATTCAGAAGAATATGCTCGAGACATGAAACATTTAATTCGATTCAGAAGTGCAAAGTTACCGTTGGAGGAACAAATTATGAAAGGAAGACCTAAATACTTGAAGGCCCTGAGATCTTATTTAAAGGGTGATAAAGACGTAGAGGTCAAAATGTCGTGGAGAAAAGGGAGTAAGATGGTCAAGGTTTCAGACTTAAATCCACAGCGTGCTTCGCTGAAGGCACTGCTACGAACCTCTGCTACTGGAAATATTCGTGTCGTTGAGTGTGTATAAATACAATAAAGATATGTTTAAAATGAATAAATTATTTCGTGTTTTATTTGTAGGAGCATACATCCCATATGCTATTCTTTTATCCTATTATTTTACGAGATTTTACATCGCGTATTTTCTCATTTTATCACTATACTTGGCAAGTTGTTTCGCCGTACTTACCCACAAACCTTACCTTGAAAAGGGAATTCTGGCGTGGGTGCGTGCAAAACGAGTATGTGAGCTTTTGCTAATCTCTTCCTTCAGCGTCCGTGCTTACTACCGTTCTCAGCTACTATCGTTATCTGTGATTATGGTAGGCACAATTTTTGTGTGTAGAATACCACGGCGGTACCAATCGAAATGCGAGCACGCGGCGGTGTACGTGACAGCATGCATGTTGTACTTGACCAATGCTGACATTTTAGGGAAAATATGCACTTTGATATTGTCGGTGTTGATATTGTACGAACAGCAAGCTCGTAAAATCAATGATGCTAGTTTTGAGTGGGCAATCGAAAAAAGAATTCGTCACTACCACACGTTAAAATTACTGCAAACATACATGCTGTTTTTGATGGAATATTCCATCACGAAAATGAACATATGGGCGTTGCTTATAATAATTATCTCCGTTTTGATATTCAGTGTGTACGCATGTCTAACGCTGTCCATGGACGTTGAAGTGAAGGTATCTGAATTTTACATGAAGGTGTACGAATTGCCCGATAGATACCCACTACCATTAGATATTAGAGATGCAATAATAAATTGCGAAGTGGCCAAGCGAGTATTTAAGACGCATGAAATTTAAGAAACAATGGGTAAAACTTATTCCTATTTTACAGAAAATACTTTTTACATCTATTCTAGAACAAACAAAGATGACACATATAAATTACTAGATACGTTAGAAGACAGTGCTAACCCCTTGTCCCGTTTTAAACATGAGATATACTCTTACGCGTTGAAGAAAAAACATAAGGAAGAAAAGGCATTGTACTTGTACTGTGGGTACGCTCGAGTGGCGAAATGTATACGGTCTGTAGAGGCGGACGTGCCGTACATAACCATCACGTTTGGTTCGGCGGACTATGCCGATATTTTTGATCAATGTAGAGAGCAAATACCCAAGGTGAACAAGGACATGAACTGGCTTCAGGCCACATTTACCAAAAGTTGGGTGTTTCAACACCATGAAAATTCCCTCATTCGTAAGTATCAAAATTACCGAATGGATCAATAGGAAAACGTATTTAATTTCCTACTTCTTTCTGTAAATGGAACTGTGGCTGCCGAATACTATACAAAAGGTGGAGATTGAAGAGCACATTACGAAGTGGCTTAATACGGAAAAAAACGCTCAACCCTACCAACATCTCATTCAGCAAAGAATACACAGTATTTACCCTCAGTTACATTTACACCAGACATTGTACATAGCCCATGTAAATAATAACACACTTGTTGTAGATACGCCGTTTGAGAAAGACGGCAAACCATATAAGATTAAAGAATGTAGCATATGTCAAGAGGAAGATAACGTGGTAAGAAGCACGTTGCCGTGTAATCACAGTTTTCATGTGCATTGCATTGCAAAGTGGTTTCGAACAGGTAATACTTCTTGCCCATTGTGTAGACTAAAATGTAACAATATTTATGATTAATCACTGTATTCACTTTCTATATCACTCTCGTACTCACTAAGATACTCAAACTCTATGTCCGAAGGCTCCTTTTGTCCGTAACCACCAGTTGAAGCTGTACTATTAAAATTTCTATTTGGATAGACAACTTCATACCACTTTTTAAATCGATTTTCCCATCCGTAAGGTTTCTCTGTTTTCGTTCTTACGTACAAGGTACCGTCTGTTGAACCTACATTGTACGTGTATTCCTTTACTTCATCTTTTTGTTCTTTAAAGTAATGTTCTACAGTCACCATGCTCAACAAGTACCGTAATTGATTTCTTTCTACTAATTTTGCAAAAAAACCGGTCTTGTAATGCCACATCATTGCTTCTTGTCTCGTCCATGCATCACGTAATTTTCCACCATCTGGTTTCATGTACCGTAAGGATCGCTTTTCCCATGCTTCCTTTATGCCTTTATCACGTGTAGTTTCCCCATCGCCGCTGCCTAGCGGGTACAAGGGAATCTTAGGCCCCGCTACTTCGGTATTTAAGATTTGCTCTAAAATAGGGTATTCCATCAGCTTGTAGTATCTATCATCTAATTTAGTGTCACACACTTCGCATGTCACCGCGTCCATTTCATTTTCGTAATGGCAATTATAACAGCAAAATCCAAAATCTACCTTCACTGGTTTATCAAATTTTCCAGCTTTCTCTGTGTCTGACTCTTTATTTATCACGGTCTTAAAGTCACTGTTTACATACTGTTGTACAGTGGTAAATGCATGATTCCCAACGGTGATGACGGCGGAAATATTGATATGGTTGTCAATCTGAGAATCAACCAATTTGTCTAAGTTTCCTCCAACTGCTCTGTTTTTTTCTTTCTCTTCCTTCTTATTTTTCTTTTGTGGTTGAGGTTCGTCCTCTGCTGGTGGTTGATTATCATCGGGTGCCTCGTCTTCATCGGACGATGGGTATAGGTCATCCTCGTCATTGTCTGACTCTTGATCCTCTTTCTCTATTAATTCTGCTGCACTATTCTGGATATCTGTCATGTTCCAACTTCCACTGAACGGTCCACCCCACAATATTAACGCATCCCACGCCTTTGCTTCCTTACTGTTCTCTGGCCATGTAAGATGTTCTCGAAAAAACCTTACAGCAAACTTTACTAACTGTTTTTTCGATAGGCTACCGCCGCCCGGCAGATTCTTCAACGCCTTTACTGCTGCGTCTTTCTTTTTATCATATTCCTCTTTTTTCCTTTTCTTTTCTTTTTGAGCTTCTTCGTATTCTTTTCGTTGATCCTCTGAAGCTGTAGCCCTTGCAGTTTGTGTTCTGTTCCTAGCACCTCTTCTAGGTTCACCCTCATACAACATATCCTCCTCCAACAGATCGTCTAGATCCATGGATACGCTTGGAAGCACATTATCTTCACTGTCAGTTATAAATTCGTCGTCTGATTGTGTTGCTACATTATTATTCTCCCTGAAATATCTCTGATTTTCATTTTCCTTTTTTAACCGCTCAAATTCATCAAATAAAGGCCATGGTTGCGCTTGTCGGCTAAAGCTTGTACCGTCTGATGCACGACGCAACGAATTAAAGAATGTCACGTGTTCTACACGTTGAAATTTGTGCGGAATGATACCGTGGCTCATATTACGTATTAAGCGACCGACAAATTGGTCTTTTAACCCAGGGCTTTTGGAAGGTTGTACCATGACCATCAACGACTGTCTGGTTGATTGAAGATCGACACCCGTAATTCCTGCTCCAGACATAATTAAAAAATCTATCAATCCAGCTTCATGCGCCTGCTTAACCAAATCTCTGGCTTGAATACCACCTGTATCTTTAGCGTTGTAATACATAAAAGAGATAAAGGTGTCGCTGTTCAACGCACGATGGCGTTTTTCCATGGCTTCAAAGGTCAAAAAGGCTTTCTGAGAGGATGGCACGGTTTCGACTCGTAATCCTTTGCTTCTTTTTGTAAGATTGATGCCTCCGTTCGTTTTGTCACCAAACTGATAGGGTTGGTAGTTGGTGCCTTCTCTTGAATTGCTATTACTAGGCACATTCTTGTAATTGTCCTCATCTACACTACTGTAAATCACCTCACCATCTTCGACCAAAAATTTGCGCCGGTACCATGTGTACGTCAGCTCTGGAATGATGTCAAAATCTACCATTTTAGTACTTAAAACCGTAGTGTTGGTATCATTATTGCCTGTGACCAACATGTACACATTTTTTGCATACTGCTTCTCTTTCTTGGCCCGTGCATCAAAATAGAATTTTGTAATCTCTCTTTGAAGATCACTGGTTGCTATGGAAGGGGTTTCCTTCACCATTTTAGCTACAAGCTCTTTCTTCAACTGCTTACCAGTTTTATTCTTTGGTTTTTTCTTACCAGGTACAATTGTTTCTATTCCTTCCTTTACTGCTTCCTCTTGTAAAGATTTTGTCGTCCAGTTCTGATATTTCTGTTCAAAATATTCTTGAATGAGTTGTTCTTCCCCCATGAATGATGTTTCTATGATTTCTATCCCTTTGGCTTCCCACACTTCTTTAAAAAGTTCGTCTTTATTCATCTCCCTACTTCTTTTCGTGAGTTTCTCTTTTTTCTTGCGTTTTGACGTATACTTCCATGTGCGGCTACTCGCATAATAATCTTTTAAGTATGGGGAATGTTTCAACGCCAACAAATTTCCAAGGGTAGGTTGGGTATTAAAATTTTCCACTTTTTCCTCAATATCCAACTCAAAATTAGCCTCTGCTAAAGCTTCAATGTTTTCAAAAAAACGTTTTCTTTCTTCTTGTGTGTTAACCTTTTTGAACAAGTCTCCCTCTAGCGCTTTTAATAACTTTTCGGCCTTTTCCTTCTTACTACCTGGATATTTTTTTGGTTTTGGTACTTTTTCTAAGGATTTTTTCACATCGTCATTAACCTTCAAAAACTTACGTACATCACCCTGTTGAAGAAAGTCTACTAGTTCTTTTGTAATGTATCTCGGTCGTCCTTTCTCTTCATAATCACGTTTTTGTGTTCTTCCTTCTTTCTTCCCCGTCGGTAAACTGTTAAGTATATCTTCGAGTTCTTTTGCAATCTCTTTCTCGTATTCAACATTGCCTTTGACTTTTTTATCTAGGTAGTTAAGCCCCTCTAACTGTGAAAATGCGCGATTGGGGTACAATTTTTTGTAATTGGCTGGTTTGACCTTTACGTACAGGTAAATATACTTCATCAAAATCTTGTTCAACTTATGATTGAAGTCTTCTTCCATTTTATTTTCTTTGAAATAGTCATCCCCGTATTTTTTAACGTCATCTAAAATGGATACGTACTCGTTCACTGTCTTTTTTCCATCATCAGACGAGTAGTAATCATTGATCACCAACTTTTCTGCTCTACGCATCAATTTACGTATATCTTGCTGGTCTTTGTACCGTTCGTCATGATCAACATTCAGGGTTTTATCATAACTTTCTAACGAAAAAGACACCATGATATCTGCTTTCTTTTGAAGTGTAGTTTTGCCAAAGGATGGCCGAATATCACTTCCTGAAGTACCCGCTTGCCATACTTTAACGAGTTTGTCTGTTAATTTTGTAGTAACATAGTAGATGTACTCCATTTTGGTAGCAGGTTCTACGATTACCCCCTGGTAATCACCTGATGGACCGTTGCCATCTCGTCCGTTACGCCCTTCATAGAGAAGAACTTCACTGTCATCGTCGTCCAACGCGTAGTATTTACCAAAGTCTGAACGAATAACAGGTCCTTTTAGTCGATACACTTTTTCAAGGTACATGGAAAACTCTGTTTCTTTTTGGTTGTATTTGACGTACTCAATCATACCTTTTTTCTTTGTGTTTTTCTTCTTAAACCAGAATTTTTGTTTAACATCTTTTACCTCATATTCATCTTCTGCACCGTTTATTTTTCGCCTTTTCTTCACTGTTAAAAGTCTTTGTTCCCACTCAGAACTAGCTTCCAGTGCCTCTTCTAACTCATCACCTAGTTTGTTGATTAATGTATGTAACTCCTCTGTAGCCTTCGACTTATTGTCTTCCTCTTCGTGAAACCTGCTCTGATAATAATCCGTTGCTTTTCCCCAATTTTGTAAACGTTCTATCTCATATGTTGGAGTCCATTCTCTCCGAACGGATTTTGGATTGTCTTCTTTCCTGTTGGCGTGGTGCCAAAAATCCAATTCGCTGTAAGCATCCCATTTTTTCAAAATTTTCTTTTTCGCATTTTCTTTAAATTGTTTTGCCTCATTTGTTTTAAGAAATGTTAAGTCCGATGCATCGAATTTTCGCGCACCATGTGCCATTAAAGTATGACCCAATTGGTAGTGTACCTGATAATTTGGATGGTAAAGAATACCGTTGACGTGCTCTCTATCTTTTTTCAGCAACAATTCACATATGTCTTTGTATTTGCTCGACATGAGGTTTGGTATGTAAGGCATGATATCCTTCCTATCAGGTTCGTAGTGCATCCACCTCGCTTCGTAAACTTGACTGTCGTCGTTCAACTCGTCTTTCATTTTTCCTTTACAATCTTCGACGAATTTTACAAAAACTTTTTGATCACTCCTGTCTTTCCTCAAATCTTTTAACGATGGAAGTGTTCTCGATGCTCTGGCAACTCCTCTCTTTACGTTCTGGCGATAGCTTTTAATCATAACACGTCCTAGATAATCCCATGCTTCGTCTACAGAATCGGCCAGTACAGGAACTAGCAGCGGTTGAAATGTATTGTTATCGTTATAGTTAAAAGCTTCCTCCTGCAATTTTTTCATCAACCTACCATCAATTTCTTTGCATTCAGAAGCATTGAGTTTATCTGATTCTTTACATCGATTAATAACAAATGGAATACATCTAAATTTGCACCTTTCAAATAACTTTTCACTCATCTTAATGTTAAAATTTCTATGTTGATCTGAAGCGTCAATGTCTTTGCCAGTTGCGTACGAGTCGTATAGTTTGTCATTTGCATATTTTTTCGTTGCGTTGCGAGTAGTGTAGTCGTAGTATACCTTATTTTTATCGCGTTCCGCATATCTACACACATTCATTCGTACCTCATCCATGTAGGAACGCATAAATCCTTTGTCGTAGGGTGTTAGCAAACGCATTTTCTTCGGAAAAGGATTTTCAAAATCGTCGCCTTCTTTAACGGCAAATTTACTTTCTCCAATTTTACGCAATATGGCATTTTTTGTTGCTATGGTAAGATTATCAAAATAGGAAAATCTATCGGATGGATCCGTGTACATCCTCCTATCCAATTTGAGCACCATAGGCAGTGCCTCATGGAAATAGATATCAGACAGCACCGAATTCAAAAATAATTTTCGAGCGGTTGGTTGCATTTCAAAACTTCGAGATATTTTTTTAGCGATGGAGTAAGCCACATCAAATTTTTCTTCGTATTTTCGTCTTCGTCTTAACTTTTTCTTTTGTAGCGTATTCAGTGTGATTTCTTTCTCTTTCCTTTCTTCTTGCTCCTCCTTTACCTTCACTTCAGCGTCTCCCTTACGTTGAATCCAATCGTCCTTTATGTCTTCAATACCTAACCGTGTACCATCCTCTTTTTTCTTCAACCCTTCTGAAAACAGCCACAACTGGACCATTGGTTTTTCACTTTGCATTGGAGTAGCGGTAACGAATAAGTTCATAACACTATTTTTCAAAAATTCAAACACTACCTTTGTGCTAACCTTGTACAAATTATCCGTAATTGCTTCTTTGTCGTGAGCTTCGTCTAAGATCACAATGGAATCTGACGGATCCACTTGGTACCTATGTTGGCTCAAGTCTTTTCCATGCTGTGGATTGATAAATTTGTCTATAATTTTGGACTGTATTCTGTTCTCGTCGTCGGACTGTACCAACGCGCGGGAAAGGTCTCGAAACACGTCAACTTTATTCAGTCCTCTCCTGATAGCAATTTTAATGTCGTTAGGCAACTTATCTTTTAGCATATCGCGATCCCTGATAGCGTCCTGTAGCCATTTAGTAAACTCACTCGCATCGTAAGCACCGTAATCTGACCCGTCTTCACTTTCTCCCTTAAAGTTCCTTCTTGTAAATGGTACTTTCCCTCCGTACGCGTCCAACCCTTCCACCCTGTCTGTGTCCTGGTCACCAGCTGTATTTTCATTTTCCTGATTTTCTGCCTTTTGTTTATCACGTCTCTTTTGATACGCCTTTTCAATTTTTTCTTTTCTTTTTAAAATATCGTCCTCAGATGGAGAAGGATTTTGTTTCTTTATCCATTCCTCCAATTCCTGTTCCTTCAAATCTTCTTCGTTTTCTAATATTTTATTGATTCGTTGAGAAAGCTTGAGGTTGGTGAAGAAGTAGTATCTAAACGGGTCGTCCTCGGTTGGAGAATGATGCAAGAAAATATCTTCCTGGTGAAGCAGGTAAAAGTCTTTTCTTCTTTCAATTGTTGCCAACACGTTATATTCCGTTTTATTTTGTCCCTCTTTGAAATTTGCAGGCTCACGAATATTTGGACCATCCCGAAACAAGGAAGCAGCCTTAAGATATTTATTTGTCACAGTATCTTGTATGTAGACAGGTTGTTTACCCTTCTTTCCTCGATTTGTTGTTGCAAACACAGTGTTTTTTAAATCTTTGCGAGTCTTTATGCTTTTCTTCTGTGTGTTTGTTAATAATGGCCAGAACATTTTATCTAAATCGGCTTTGTCAATATTTTCATCATAGTATTTTTGAACATTTGAACTCTTCGTGTCACCGTCCCAATACCAAATCTCTTTAGAGTCTTTTAACCAACAACCGTTGCCTCCGGTGATCATTGCTTTTGAAGCAGGGTCCAAATCTTTCCATTTAGGAAACCGACCAGTTGTAAATGTGTTTCGAAATAAATTGTACGTTTGAAATGAATAATTTCGTGGGTCCAACCTGTTATCAATCACTTCTTTTTGCCACTGCTTCAACAGTACCGCATTGGGTGCCAATACAAGTATTCGAGGAATGTCTTTACCGCTTTCTCTAAGTTCATTACGTTTTTTCTCCGCTTTTAAAATAGCCGTAAATGTTTTTCCCTTTCCAGGAGCATGACTAATTAGCATGTCGTCATTTACTGCACGAATAGTGACATTTTGAGCGATTCTAGGTTTATAATTTAAATTTAGTCCAACCTCTGCCGGTTCCTTTTCTGGAACTTGCATACCACGTTTTTCATCATAGTATTTTTGAACATTTTCCGATTTTACTGCCTGTAAAAACCACTCACCTTCAACTTGTACCACCTCCACTGCTTTTTTGTCGTAAAAAACTCGTTCGGAAGTTATTTTTGTATATTTATTCTTTTTAGTCACATCATATTTAGATGATTCAATATGAATCAAATCAAAATTTTTTGAAGGAACCTCGATGCTTACCATAGTTTGCTTTTGCACGAGTAAAAGGGGATCGATAGTCTTCGATGATTTTTTCGTATAAATCGACACTTTCCCAGTCAACCCTAAGGGGTAACGCTCATTGATATCGACTGTTGGATCAAAAAGTGATTCAACGTGCGTTCTAGTTTTTATAGGACTTCTTTCTGCTGCTATTCGTGCTTTCTGTTCCTCTTTCGCTATCCTATCTGCTTCTTTCTTGTCTTCTCTCTCCTTTACTCTTAGTGCTTTCTGTTCCTCTTTCGCTATCCTATCTGCTTCTTTCTTGTCTTCTTTCTCCTTTGTTTTTCGTGCTTTCTCTGCATCTTTTGCCTCTTCTATCTTTGTGTCAAAATTTGTATTTTCGTCGTACTTTTGCTTATCTTCAACAGATGAAAACTTACGAAGCTTCTTAATTGTTGTCACCTTAGGACCCAACACCTTCATTCTAGCCTTTATCTCATCTGTATCCTCTTTTGTAATCTTCTCAAGATCGTAATTTTCAACGTCAGTGAAATAATCACCATACTTCTTAGCGTTAAACTTGTTAGCTTCTTCAACAGCTTCATTCTTCAATTTTTTCTCCTTTTCGCGGTCTTCATATTCCTCCTTCTTTCCCGATAGAATTTTCTTTAACTCCCTTACTGTTGTGTCTTGACTGTACGTAAATTTCTCACCAAACTCTTGAATCGTTTTAATAATCGTTACTCTTGGTTTTAGCTTATTCGTAAGCTTTTGAACATCCTCTTTAGTATACTTAACAATTTCTTCCTCCTGATAAACTTGTACATCCTTAAAGTACTGGCTGTAGTTTTCTTCATTAAAGGCTTTACCAGCAGCTATGGCATCTGTGTTTTTCTGTTTCAGATCGGATAGTTCACTACTTAATGTGCCTGTCGTTTCCTTCGTCGCTATTTTTCTTTCTTTTCCCTCTTCTTTTTGCTCGTATTTTCGTATCTTCTTCATCACCTCCACTTCACCCCTCATTCTCTTCAATGTTATCTTTAAAGCTTTAGAATCCGTTACAGATGTAGCTTTTTGTTTGTTATTTTTGTTATAAAACTCGGAATTCAAGGCTTTGATTGAACAATTTAGTTTGTCTAATAATTCCTTTTTTTTTCTACATTCTTCTTCATCAGAATCTACCTCGTAATCGGAGTCCTCGTCCTTCACGACTTGAGACGGTTGAGGTTCCACATTTTCTTTTTCATCTAGCGTCAAAGCATTTACCTGTTCTTCTAACTTGTTGACATCCTCGTTTTCTAAGTCTTCTAGTTGTTTACCTTGGAGCATCAGTTCTTTGATAAGGTTGAACTGTTTTTCGTCACCCTCTTTTGGCCTTAATTTGTCAACTAAGAAAGAAATTTGTGTACAATATTCAATTGTAATTTGATTGTTACCAAATGTAAATGTCCAACCAATTAAGCATTTCATTGGTATATTTTCAACAATTTCATACAACTGGTGGTCTCCCCGCGGAGCGTACCGTTGGTAAGCAGAAATGTTAAATTTGTTTCCTGTCTTTGGTTTGGCTTCCTCCCATAAAGCAATCCATTGTTTAGCAACATCTTCTGTACGAGAAACACTCTTTTTTATGGACCCATTTAAATCAAACTTCAACGGGTTCATAAAATTGGGACCACCCATCTGACGTTCGTGGTAATAGTGTTGCCATCCAGAAAAAGTCGCGCTGTTTGTTTGATACATTTAAAAATATGAAGAACGAGATATATACTCTATATAAATTAAACCATACCATGTAAATGTGTAAGGCAACTATTCATATGTTGGAACAGCTATGGCCTGTGTTAAAGAATCAACAAAAAGCAGCGACAGCAACTATCATGGAGGCGTGGACTCTGAAGTTGAATAAAGAACCGGCGGCAAAAATCAGATTTTTTATGTTTGCCGCAACATGGTGTAATAATAGTAAGAGGGCATTCGATCACATACAAACGAATATATTGAAGGACGTGGAAGTCAAGTCGGAACAGTTCGCTGTGGTTGGGACGGATATGTGTCAGTACATCTGTCCAGACACCCCGTGGTATAATCTCGTACTGAAAGAAGACAACTTATCTGATCCCCTCAATGTGCAACTACAGCAACTGTTGGGTTGTTGGGACGTCCGTAAAAGACCCAATAAAACATGGCCCCAAGTATTTATCCATATCGATCCGAAGTGGTACTACGTTGGAGGGGCAGACGACACGGTTAAGTTGAAAACACCTACTGTTGCAAGCACTCTGGTACCTCAAAATTTGGTATCCGATCAACTACATCTTCTGCCGTGGGGAAGAGAAGAAGAACATAATCCACCCACCCAATTGAAATTTTAGGAGTGGGCTGTAGGGAGGCCAGAAACGGTTGAAGTTTGCTACGTACTTGCGCTTGCTCCCGACAATTTATGTAGAGCACCCCCGGCTCGTTTTTAACTAGTATCTTATTTCTTACATTAGCAACCAATAGTGTGGGTATTTTTTTTCTATTTATGTTGCGTACGTGACTCTTCCACTTTTCTACACCGTTTCTTCCCTCTTCGACGTCAAACATAATAATGGCAGCATCTGCTATCTCGATGTATCGTTTTGAGAACATTTTCCACCGTTCTTGCCCTGGTGTATCGTAAAATATATATTTTTCTGAGTAGATCGCAAAGGTTGGAGACACGGTGGTGCAAAAACTGTCATACATTTTGTTGTACAATAAGGTATCAAACAAAGTCGTTTTTCCACTGAGAGTGTCGCCAAGAAGTACGATTCGAATCATTTTATCATATACGAATCGAACTATATATTAATTGTTTTCTATTTAATATGAAAAAGTACCTAAAAACGCACGCCAAGCATATTCTACTATGTTTGTTGTACGGCGTATTGACATGCGCACAGCAAATTTCAAAAAAGCAGCCACATTTGTTTTACACTGTGTTCCCGCTATTTACACTGTATTATGGGTTGTTAAGTGTTCCATCAATACATCAAATGTACGAGTACAATATGGTTGAACAAACGGTGCCGAAATGGTCTTACTTGTTTCGCATGTATTACCACGCAGTTCTCTTAGATACGGTGCCAAACGCTGGTATGTTTAGTACATTCTTGCTACTGCTGGTAGTAATGTGGAAAGACCTAAGGTTTTTAGTACACCACGCTGAGACAAGGTTGAAGGCAATTGACGAGGCTCTGTATGAAGAGGAGGGTACGAAAAAATATAGAATATGTCATTTACACCTCGGTGCATTCGAGGATGACGTAACGGTTCGGTCGCACTGTCATTACTTCAACACTAACGTCTTAAATGTAGTACCGCATTCGTACCAATCTGAAGAGAGTCAAAATGCAATCAAGAATTACGTGGAATACAGACGCAAGAATATATTTCCACCAAAGGGGATGAGTGATTGGGAGAGGAAAATGTGGAATGTGTCAGCGTACAGTAGAATTTTTATACAAAATAGAGACATGTACAGTTTTGTACCGTTTATTTACATTTTATGTGGAACTGTGTTTTGTCTCTATACCACACCGCATAATTCATTTCAGCTTTTGAGGCTGTATATAAGTAGTTTTTTGATATTGGGTGACGGAACGAGCACGGTGCTTCTCAGTAATATGAAGAACGACATGTTCGTAGATTTATTGTACTTCCTTGGTGGTATATGTTTTTTGATGTTATCTACAAATGGAAGTTAAGATAGCACATATACAAAAATACGCTATGATGCAAGGCAATAGGTAATCGAAAGCAGCCCATCCATAACATTGGCGGGTGTGGTTGTTGATGCAACTGGTAGCAATCGTAAGGGCGGAAACAATCAGTGTGTGGAATGCAAAATCAAACATACAATGGTGCCTTTCCGATCGACGTCGCAAACAACAGGGTTTACATGTGTTGGTATCAGGTTGAATGTCAAAATCTATGTCAATATCAATAATTTCCTCGTAAAATTTTGGATATTTTGCTCTACAAACCGTGCAATTTTTGAAACCATATATTCGTAGCTTCTCTATACAATTTTCACATAAATAAAGCTCTACACAGTCGCACTGTGACAGAAGTGGTGTTTCCTCGAGGCATATGTAACATTCTCCAAACTTTAAATTATCTTCCATGCCATTTGGTAATTGAAAAAGAGTATATATATGGTTATTTTTTTCAAATATACATGTTCTATCTATTTGTGGGTATTTTTATGGGCATTTGGTTAGATCAAACCTTTACTTTTCCTCCGATTCAAGACTATTTTACAGTTTTGGGAAATCAGTATAAAAAGCACATAGACGGTAAAGAAACATAGCGATGGCAGCACATTGGTTCACGTACGCCGTCCCATCATGGGAGGAAGAGCTAAATCAAATCGAAGACGAGATGGAAAAAGAATATCGATTAAAAGAGTTACGAGAACGCGCTCAGGACCACTACGAGCTTTGGCTGTTTGACCAAAAAATGATGTTTTATCAGGACTTAGCCAATGTGGGTGGAACCTTTACCAAATTCCATTACCGTATACCAAACACGTACGTGGAAAACAATTGGTGCACTCCCAACTTTAAGTGCTACGATCCTATGGGCTTATTTTTTCGGTACGTGGATACCTATACGTTTAACATTATCATGTACGATGTTTTCAAAATGGACGATAGTTCTTACCGTCCGTGGGGGGAACAGCATTATGATTTTAGGACGTTGAAGACGCTGTTTACATTTGCAGAAAGGTGGTGCGAAATTCATGGTTTGTATGATGAAGGCAGTCAAAGGTATAACTACAAACTTACCCTGTGGGTAGTGTCTAGAATTCTTCTTTTTTTGAATGATTAACATATATAAATGAAGTACCAGTCAGTAAATGGAAGTCTTGCCACATCTATCGGCATACTTATTGATATATAGTTTCGTGTTGAACATTATATACTGGTGGATGCCTTCGCCGTATGGTAAGTTTACCATACAGGATTCCCCTGAATGGGCAGCAGCTATCATTCCTAGTAATGTTTTTCGTGCTCTTATTTATGTATGGTTTGGAACATTGTACATGGGGTGGTTTGAAGGACAGGATTGGATTTTGTATCAGACATGGCCCTCGTCCAACAGAGGGTGGTTTGTTCTTATTTGGTTGTCTCTCTACTATGCGATGAAACTAATAAGTCCTTTCATATTTGAAGCGTACAGTGATAATTCACGTGTCGAAAAGAAAGTATCTTTATGGGCATTCCTCCCGTACATTTTCTTTTGGGGTCCAGCCGGATGGTACTGGAGAAGAGCAAGTTCAACAGTGGATGTAGATTTAGAGTATTACGACTACATATTGATGGTATTGCTCGTTTTGTTTTTGGCTTTAAATTTGTACACCGATGTCATGAAAAATATGCGTCGTCAAATAGATGGGACGTCGTATAAGAACGGAAACTATCTGAACGAAGAACAAATATATAAAAACTTCTCGTCTATGACAGGATTGTGGCAAATGATCTCGCTACCCCCTAACTACATTTTCGAGGTAGCACACTGGTTTGTATTCATTTTCATCAGCCATAGTTGGGAAGGATTATGGTGGTTCTGTTGCGTCTTCATGTTTTTACTGACGCGTGGTGTGTGGCAAAAGAAGTGGTACAGGACTCAAACAAATGCCAAAATCCTTACGGAAAATACAATTAGTGCTTTAGACGATTTAGTTCAATCCAAAATAACATTTTAAAATACATAAATGTGATACTCATTTTTTTACTGAAATCCCTATATATTATACTTTTACACTCTGTAATTAAAATGCAAAAACAACGACGAAGAAAAAAACGAAAACGTTCCGCCATCGAAGAAATGATAACCTTTACCAGGAGAAACAAAAAATACAACCGCGTGACCAAAAGTTTAACCAAATTAAACAATATGATAGGCATGACGGCGGTCAAAGACTCAGTTGTTGAACAACTGATGTTTTTAGTAACAAATAATGGACAAACGGATGGACATTTTCTCAATACTGTGATTCAGGGTGAACCCGGAACAGGTAAAACCACGGTGGCTAAAATTTTGTATGATATTTGGACTTCGTTGGACATCTTCAAGACGTCGGACAAAATCGAGTTCAAAATAATGAATCGTAGTGATTTCATAGGATCGTATATGGGTCATACAGCTAACAAAACTCGTAAACTACTTCAAAAATATAGTGGGAACGTTATTTTTATAGATGAAGCATACTCTCTCTGTGGTTCTGAAAAAGACGACTACGGACAAGAGTGTTTGGACGAAATAAATGCCTTCATGAGCGAGCAGGCTGGAAAAACAATTATCATTATAGCTGGCTATGAGAATAGTTTGCAACAATCTTTTTTCAGCAAGAATTGTGGCTTGAAGAGGCGCTTCAACTGGAGTTTTACTATTAAGAAATATACTTACCAGGATTTGTACAAAATATTTGTGAAGCAACTCAAAACGTTTGGTTGGAAAATTAAGTCAAATTGTGAAGATTTGTTCAAGGAAAAATACGACTTCTTTAAAAATGCTGGTGGCGATACCGCGAATATAGCGTTCAAATGTAAAATAGAATATTCAAAGAGAATGTGGAAAAAGCAAAATGGAGATAGGTATATTGAAAAGGAAGACCTGAAAAAAGCCATGGACAAGCATTTTAAAAATGAAAAAAAAGAGGAAGACTTTGTAAATATGTATATATAATTATTTAAAACGATTGAATTAAGTTACTGTTGTGTATACTGTTATCACACATGGTTCTGGAAATTTTGAGTTGATACTCTAACTCTTCTATTCTTGACATCATTTGTTTTATGACGTCCTCTAGGTTTCTTATATACCGATCTTTTTCTTCAATTATATTGTACTCATGATATCGCTTTGGCTGTGGGGCTTCAAAACATTGTTTTCGTTTGCTCAATACCGAAAATCGACCGTCCGAACGACTTTTCTTGTCCACAAACTCGCTGGCGTCCTCAAACTTTCTCTTCATTTATTTAATATCGCGATTCCTTTATATACCCCTAATCCACTTTTGGATCAAACTGTTTGAGATTGACACGGCATTTCCTTTTTTTATTCGATAGTTTTCAACAAAATAAGTTTCTAAAAACTGTTGTAAGGGTACGTGGATGTGGTGTAATTGCTGATCACAGTATTGAAGTAGTATTTGTTGAACAAGCGTTTCAACAGACCTAACATTGTAGGAAAATAGTATTCGTTCGCTGCTAGGACCCAACCATTTTATCGCTTGGAGCGACGTGTGGTAAGAGGGATATATTGGACCTTCCAACAGAGTTAAATCCAACGATATCAACACATTCTTTAATGCTAGTGCATCCGCTATCGCAAAATGATGATTTTGGATGTCTCCATTAAAAATGTAATTGTGTATATCATTCAACGTGTACGAAGCCTGTTTTACGATTACCTTTCTACAATAGATAAGACTGTCAAAAAAATACCATGAATATGGCATTCTGATGCCATGTCTGCCACAATCAATTTCCAACATCAACTTATCGCTTTTAAAACAATTATGAGCAACAAACACAATCGGACCGCTGGTGACCACCTTCACTGAATTTATAAATTGTAACACTTGAAGCCAGGCGTTCGAAAAGTTAGTTGCATTGCGTTTTTCCAACATCTCGATTGTTACTGTGGCAAACTCTTCAGAAAATGGTTCAGGTATAGGCGAAATATCTGGAATAATGGAAATCTCGAATGCGGACCCGCTCACCAAGTGAGTGAGTGCCATGTCCCATATGTAGCAATCCCGTAAGTTCGAACTTGTTCCAACATATTCTAAATCAAACACAAAGGTGTTTCCTAGTAGCGTATTGAATTTTCCAGCTTCTATGTAAGTTCCCATATACGTTGAAAAAATACGTATTATATACTCATTTGCACATCTCTTCGAAATTCCACTTGTAAAAAACAGACCCAATTTCGTTAGCAATGTAATCTAATGCTGTTTTCCAATCAGTAAGGCGTGATGGAGCAGCATAATTTAGGTACATACCTTTAACCGTTGTTAATTTTCCATTAGTTGTCAGACCTGTGCTATTATGCTTAAAAATGTACAGCGCTTCAGGAGTGTAGAGCACAAGACATAGTTCATCGTACAAATGTGGTTTGATATCACGAAACTTTACAAACCACTGTTTGGAGGTCTTGTTCCAACATAATTGTCCAGACTTTACCTCTACCCTTGTACTGCCGCGCAAATAATCATATTCATGTGTTGAAGCACCGTCTTTTACAGCGTTTGTAACTGTTTCCTTCAGTACTATGCTGTCTACATGTCTGGCAAATTGTTGAAGTACATCGCCCCTTATTTTTGTATTTAAGGTGCTCAATGGTACGCCTAGATAAGTACAGGCTGTAAGGGTAGTTTTAGATAATATAGATTGTACGGTAGACTTATCAATTTCACGCAAATTTGTCATTTTATTATATTAATTATATATCTTAGGGTATTTATACTCAGTACCCGTAAGTTCCTTCTTTGTTGTTACATTGCGTACATAATATTTTCCAGATAGCTTTGGAATCATGGTATTTTTTCCATCGTTCTGCCAATTCACGATCCTTCAACTTCATCTTACTATAGTCGTTGGCATCCTCACACACTTCCAGGTCAATCATCTTAAGCTTTTCAATTTCTAGAAAGTCATGTGAAATCTTTTTAAATGGTACTTTACTATGATCAGAATTTGCAATACGTTTCTTCCCGCATTTCTCACATGTCACAAACCATGATCTACCTATTTTCTCGTAGTCTGATTTCAAGAAATATTCACGCCTTGTCCCTCGTTGGATTTCTTCTCTAAGTGCCACTTTCACTAATTCCATTTTTCTCGCTTCATTTTTAAACTTACCAAATCGATTTCGTATACAATAATTCCATGAGATACGATCCTCTTCCTTGTCCTTCACTTTCACGTGTAAAGAACGATTGCTCTTCCACTGTTTGTCCCATCGAACGCACAAATATTCAACGTCTTCTACATTTGCCACACGATTATCGGGATGATTTGTTAATAAAGTAATTAATTCTTCGTTCTTAAACGTTTTATCAATAGTAGCATCTTTTATAATTTTTCTTATAGATCGTTTGGCGGCTGCCATAGAAATATACTTCATATAGTACTATTATTTTAGCTTTTTATACTCCACTACTTATCACAAAACCATACTCTTCAACCACGCCTCACATTCTCCAACTGTATCAAAGGTTTTACCTTTCCTTTTTCCATTTTGTTTAAAAACAGCTCTATATCTCCCATTAGGAGTACGAGATATTTGTCCTGTTCCCATCTTCCTCCTTTTCTTGAGCCCATAGTCCATAATGTTTCCAGTGGAATTGAAATGTTTGACAAATTTGTCTAGAAACGCCTCTGCCTCGTCTTCTGTGGCAAAAGCTTTACAGTATACTTTCTTATTTTTTTTAATTTGAGCCCTATACGTTCCATTAGGTCGGAGACAAACACATCCAGTGCCACTTTTTCTAAACTTTCTGTCCGATTCAATGCGTTCTCCCGTCTCATTGTAAAGCTTCAATGCTTCAACAGCTTTTTTTTTGGTACTATACCTTCCAATGTATTTCTTCTCTGGCCGTGATGAGTAAACTAACCATTTCTTAGGGCGTTCGTGAAAGCTAATATGTCCAACTTGTTTGCGTTTTGAGTGTTTCTCTATCATAAACTTCCTGTGTTTCTCTTTCGTGGCCGCTGAATGCTTCATACCAGAAGTACCTTCTCCACCCCGTGTCAAATTGTATCCATTTGGTGCCATGGTGTTTTCAACGTCTATGTAAGAGATCTCCAGGTTGTCTAAATCCCCCTCTGGTATATTATCAATAATAATTTCTTTTTTAAAGGCATCCCATCCATACTTAAGAATCGCACGACTTAGATAAGTTTTTAATTTTTTATGACTTCTTTTGTGCTCGCTCATTCTCTGACGAAAGTGTATACTTTTCCCAATGTACGTCATACCGTTGGTGGTATTTGTAAGTCTGTAGATACATCCGAAACGTTGTTTACCCATCTTTTTAATATTATATAACTAGGTATTTATACTCAATCTTCCATGCTTTCTAGCCCCGCGAACTCCACAAATTTGGCTCCATCGAGCATTCTATCTACGTTCTCTTGCTTAAAACTCACCATTTTAAACAGATGGTCGTCCAACGTGTCCTTTGCTAAAATATATCTTATATCAGACGTTTCTGTTTGACCAATACGGTGAATTCTCGATTCACTCTGAAGGAGCTGTCCACTGGTCCAGTACAACTCGCCAAAAATAAGTGTAGAGCACGCTGTAAGCGTAAGACCTGTGCTTGCTGCCAATATAGACAACACGGCCACTTGAATTTTACCCGCTTGAAAGCTATTTACGTACTCATCTCGTTTTTGTAAGCTTGTAGATCCATCGATCTTCATATATGTTATATCACCAGATTCCAACGTTTCACAAATACCGTTCAGGAAGTGTTGATGATGACCGAATATGATAAATTTTACACCAGTGCTCGCTAGATCAGCAACTAATCTTTGGACAGCGGGTAATTTCGCCTCTGCCGTCTTACGAAATAGCTCCGATATAATTGCCTTTCTACGGAATGTCGCCGCTTGTATTTCTTTGGACGCTGGTACCATCTTTGGCATCGCTTTGTTTATTTCTTTCCAGTCGCGGAAGAGAGGCTTCAACTTATTGCTTCTTACCGCCGGTGTTTCCAGGTAAATCTGTGATCGAATCAACTTTGGAAGGTCCTTGAGTACATCCTTTTTTCTCCGGCGGATCATGACGGTCTTTTTGCTCAGCCAATGCAACTCTTCTCTGTTTGTGTTTCCTGAAAATTCATAGTATCCAGCCATACTCATCTGTCCATTACAATACCTCTTTGTATATGGTCTCCACTTAGGAAAGAACTCCTTACGAACAATATTGGCCTGGCTGAATAACTCACAACTTCTGTTGACACATGGTGTTCCTGTCAGCAGCAAACAGTGCTTCATTTTTTTCAGAACTGGACTTAATTTTTTCGTACGTTTCGATTTATTTGATTTAAGATAATGTGATTCGTCTACTACAGCAATATCGTACTTCAACTTTTTAAGGTCATCTTGTTTTTTTGTTGCCAGTTCATAGCTAGTAATAAGGTAACCATCTTCGTCCATTATTTCCTCCGAACCCTTAGATATCACCATGGTGTTTGTAGTCATACCCACCCATTTGTGAATTTCATGTTTCCAATTTAACCGTAAGTAGGCTGGACACACTACCAATACCCTCTTATGTTTGTAGTATTTGCATATCGCTAGCGCTTGTAAGGTTTTTCCCAATCTTTTGTGTTGTTAGTAATATATTTAAAAATAGTTGATATTTTTGTAAACTTACCCCATTTCGTCGCCTATGATACATCTACCGTCAAATTTGGTAATTACCGTGTGCACACCATCACGCTGATATTGAAACATTTTCTTCCATATCTCGGTTTCCTTAAAACTGTCGTCAAAAGGCATGTTTAAATCAAACTCTAACGCTTTTTCAATGTAATCTGGAATCGGCACGACCTCGTACCCAGCCTTAGCAGCGATAGTCAACACTTCAGGAAGCTGTTCCTTTATAATTTCGTAATTACAGCGTGTAATTTTTGTGAAGGAAGCTAGAGGAGATTGATCAGTAATATACCTAGTCTTGAATAGGAAGGTATTAGGGTCTTTTAGTTGGAATTCAAGGCGCGGATTGCGCCGTTGTTTTTTCCGTGCGTTCCAAAAGGCTACAGACATTGTTAAAGGTTGTTTTAATATATAATAAATAGATATATATAGTAAAAAAAGAACAAGTGAAAAATAAAAATAACTAAATCGGATAAAAATCTACCTATACCAAACAACTCACTGTATGGTGTTTACGGTTAGGGTTAGTTTTTTAATATTATTTGTACATATTTTCTGTGTTTTTTGATACATAAAGCGTAATAATAACATAAAAAAGTCCTAAATAATTTTTATTCTGCTTCTTGTCTGATTTTTGTTATGTTTCGAAAAGTGCACATTTTATAAGCATTTACACCACAATATTCATTTTTAGTCACAAAAAAGGCCTAAAATAACATAATAAAACCTAACTAAAAATACATCCTATGGCTTTTTTGTATTAATTGTACTTAAATATATACAAATTGTAGTCTTTAACACCTAAAAATAGACAAAAAAGGCCTAAAAGGTCATTCTGTAACAACCCTACAGATAAAACTATCCCCCTAACTTTTTTTACTAATATACTACAAAAATATTTTATTTATTCTTATATTACTACGTAGTTTGGTTTCCATGCTGTGTAGATGTGCCAGGGGTACAGGATGTCTACTTATAATTAGAAATTATATCCTATTAATACATTACACCATGTAAATAAATGAACTTTACAGGTCCCTTAACGGCAAAACTACTGATAGAAAAACATACTGAGGAAATAGCACTGATAAAAAAGGAGCTAAAGACATTGAGGCAAGAAAATAAGGAAAATAAGAAATTGTTCCGCATGATTTTGAAAGTAGAACAACGGGCAAAGTTTGTACGCGACTTTATATGTGGGTTTTCTCCAGGCTTTAGAACGGAGTGGCTACAATTTAGGAAAGACAATCGTAGTGAAAATAACGAGAGCGTAGCAGCAGCTAAATCATTATTGGATTTACAGGGTTTAAACTTAAAATTATAATATTATACTACAATTACACGCATGCCTTTCTGGTGGCAACAGGCGCGGTAGAAATCCAACCTGTTCTTTGGAAAAAAGACTTGAGGTTTAGTAGGCCAGTCATTGTCGCCATATTGCACGACGTGCAAATCAGCAAACCTATTGGCATGCTTTGCCAATTTTAAGTTTACCAATTTTAACGCATCGCCGCTGTACGTATGAATGAAGTTCCCCACAGTGACAAACACCATTTTGTTACCGTGCTTCAATTTCGCTGTGGTATACATACGTTGCATTGTGGTATGTGCCAAAATTTTGTTTCGTCTCTTTCTGGAAAAGGTTGGTGAAGGAGTTCTTGCACGTTTACGCTTGTTTTGATTTTCATGTTTACGTACAAGTAAAGCAGTGTCAATTTTTTCCTGGTCATTGACGCGAGCGCGGAAAGCTGAATATTGAGTTGGTGTCAACGAATCATTGATACGAACTGGTCCGTCAGTATTAAATGAAACTACAGCTCGGTTCCATGCTCTGTCAAATGGTTCAAGTACAATGCGGTATTCATCACGTTCCCATTTACAATTTGGTTGGTGCAAAGACCAATCGGAACAGTCGATGTACCATTGTGTTCGTTTTGAGCCGTACGAATCAAATTGTGCCTTTTCAGCATTCCATTCTCTAAGTGCTGAAAAGAAATAAACCTTTGTACCAGAGGGTGGAGTCATGTAGAAGTACGTTTCGTTCCGTTGGGGAACTGCTGTTTCCACACAAGAAGAGCGATGAAGACTTGAAGCATACAAGTTGACTTTAAATCGCGTACCACTTCCTCGATTTCCTTTTATGAGATTCAAAGTATCCGATGACATAAGTTTACCAAATTTTATTGGGTGACTGAATGGGAATAAATCCCAGCTTTCCGTTTGTTTTTTAACAAATTGCATTTGTTTGATTGATAATGTTGTTGTTGTTTTTACTGCTGACATTTAATCGTCCCGTTGGATGTTTTGCTTTAATTCCGTGTAAGAGTTGACACGATGTGTGTGTATGTGTGTAGTAGTAATTAGTCGTGACTGTATCTTTGGTATCCATTTGCTCTACAGTTATTCCTAAAACACTATATTCCTACGGACTTTTATCCTAAATTACTACGGAGTTTTTTTTATTTTTTTTAGCATGACCGTACCACCCATGAGCGACTGTAGTATAAACAATACAAAGGATTTTTTTTGGATAATACTACACTCAG
>Ga0209632_10000342_pt1 | contig 49457 bp, 36 predicted proteins | sample COG_10_FD_184754 | JGI IMG/M metagenome (GOLD analysis project Ga0209632, IMG submission 184754) | Pelagic Microbial community sample from North Sea - COGITO 998_met_10 (SPAdes) (version 2) | ecosystem: Environmental > Aquatic > Marine > Neritic zone/Coastal water | place: Helgoland, sampling...
TCACCTGTGGCATCACCTGTGGCATCACCTGTGGCATCACCTGTGGCATCACCTGTGGCATCACCTGTGGCATCACCTGTGGCATCACCTGTGGCATCGTCGGTGGCATTATTAGTGGCATTATTAGTGGCATCGTCAGTGGTATCAGTGGAATCATCAGTGGCATCACCTGTGGCATCGGTATCAGTATCAGTTCCAGTTCCAGTACTATCTCCATTTACAGTGAAATTTTCGAAAAACCTCTGTTGAGAAATCATATTTGTTACAAGAGTAAATACAGTTGCAATCATTATAGAAAATACGGGGTCTCTATTTCCTTTATATACTATTAAACTTAAGAATAATACTCTAAATACAGGATTTTCAAATACTTTTATTATAAAGTTAGGTAACTTTGGACTTGCTAAACTAGCATAGAGCAAAATAATTACTGTCAATACTGTAGACGAGTATTTATTTTCAAATACAGCAGACATTGTTCTTTCTATGTGTTCCATTTATATATTTTAATTTAGAAAATATAATTCTTAAATGTATTTATTTTTAAATTAAAATATTTTTTTATTTATCTTCATCAACATAGTAATCTTCTAATTCCATATTCATTTCATCAAGTTCTTGATCAAGTTCTTGATCAAATTCTTCATCTAGTTCTTCATTAAGATCCTTGGTGGGAGGAGCACACACATGAGTCTCATAGTCAAAATCCTCATTATCTACATCATCTCCAATTCTATCTAAACATGCCCCGGTGTATTGTGGAGGGGGATTTTTAAAGTCACAACAACATACTTGTTTCCAATTTTTACCATCTCTAATTTCTTTTTCATCAAATTCTACATCTTTACAATTATCTATTTTTTTTAAATCATTATTATGATCATGATCGTGATCATCATCCAACTTATCAGTAAATCCTTCAAAGAAAGTTTGTTGATCTAATAGTGATAAAGTTACAGTAAAGACAACAGCTAGTAAAATTGAAAGTTTTGGGTCTCTATTAACAGAGTAGGCAATTAAACCTAAGAAAATAACCTTAAAAATTATATTACTAAATAACATTCTAATAATCTTTGGTAATTTTGGTGCAGCAGTACTTCCATAAACAACTAATAATGTTGTTAAAATAGTTGAGACGTATTCATTTTCATGCAACGTAGAATAAATTTTATCTACAATATCCATTATATTATATTTTAGATAAAATATTTAAATATTTTATTTTTATTACTAATTAGTTTTTGTTTTTATTTTTGTTTTTATTTTTGTTTTTATTTTTGTTTTTATTTTTGTATTTTAAAATTTTATTTACTAATGTTAAAATTATAGTAAAAATAATTGCTAATAAGATAGATAATTTGGGATCACTATTAACAGAATAAGCAAGTAGAGATAAGAAGATAACTTTAAAAACAGGATTTAAAAATAATATTTTAAAAATTCCTGGTAATTTTGGAGCAGCATTACTACCATAAACAACTAAGAATGTTGTTAAAATAGTTGAGACATATTTATTATTATGCAAAGTAGAATAAAATTTGTCTACGATATCCATATATATATATATTTATATTATATTTATTTCAAAAATATTTAAAAAAAATATAATATTTTTATTTGTGTTTACTAAGATTTTTATCTCAAGTAAAAAATAATACTAATGCAATTTTGCACATTAAATGAAGCTTGGGGAAATAAAGATTATATAACAGAAAATTTTAAACAAGATAATAAAACTGATAATAATTCAGAAACCGAAAAGAATATAGAAGATGTTTATATCCCAACCCAAAAAGAAACATTTAAGAATTCTTATAGAAATTCAAAAAAACAAATTAAAAATGTTTATTATAATGCAACTGATGAATCATATGAACCTTTTACTGATACAATAAACGACTCCAAAGAAAGAGACAAGTTAATCGACCGAGTTCTAAAAAGTAGAAGATGTAGAAGTGTTCTTAGAAAAAAATTTAGACCTAATCTTGTTAACAAATTAATTTTAATTTTAGATGACTATCGTGATGTGATAGTTCTTGTATTAATTGGATTTTGTATAATAATATTCTTAAATATGATATATAATATTAATAAAAAGTGAATGTTATATCCAATTTTTTATTGATATAATTAAGCTTTTGGAAACCACTTAATTAATAATATATTTGGTAAATATAAATCAGATTCAAAGTTATTTTCAGAAAGTTTTTTCTTAACAAATTTAATACAACTTTTTAAATCATAAGTTGGTAATCCTAAGATAAATTCAGGAACTTCATACCATACATAGTAATAATTACCTGCGCTCGCAAGTATAATTTTCTTTTCTATAGTTTTATAAATTTTTTCAAACGTTATTATTTTTATTTCGTCTCTTTTTTGTTGTTCTTTAATAAGATCATTTGCATTGACCATTTATATTGGTTGCTAAAAAATTTTTAAATTTAAAAAGTACAGTTTGGATATTTATACCAGAATGCTTTTAATCCAAATTCAGACAAAGCGTATCGTAAAAGTATTTATATACAGTTTATTTTCTAAATATCTTTAATGTTTAGAAAATATAATAAAATAATAGTTTTTATTTCAATAATAGTTGCAATATTTTATTTTAGAATAGTAACAGTAGAAGAAGAACTATTTTCGGAAATTAAAGGTGTGACAAACGTTCTACTCTTAGAAAATATTAAGAATGACCCTTTATTATTAAAGAAAAGAGAGAAAGATATCAAATTAATATCAGAGTCTGAAAGGAAAGATGATAATATTAGGCAACCAACCAGAAAAGAGATATCTTACTTGAGAATTACCAAGTATCCTCATTATAAAAGCAAAGACAAGTTTAGAATATGTTTTGGCAGCTGTAATGTATCTCCAAAAAATAGGAGTATTTGGCAAAATATATCAAGTTATCAACCCGATTTATGGATATTTTTAGGAGATAATTATTATAATGATTATAATTTAGTAAAAGATGAATGGATTATAGATAATGAAAGTATAATAACTAATCATTTTGAAGTAATTAATCAAATGAAAGATAATATATCCTTTAAAAAATTCTTAAAAGAACATAAATATTTGGCAATTTGGGATGATCATGATTATTATAAAAATAATAGTGATTTTAATGTTAATCCTGAATTACAAGATTTACTTAAAAAGTCCTTTCTTAATTTTTTTAAAGTTCCAAAAAGTGATATTAGATATGAAAGAAACGGTATCTATACCTATTATGATTTAGAAATAAATGGTGTTAACATGGTTAGATTTTTTTTATTAGATATTAGAACTAATAAAAGTAATTTAGACATTCTTGGTAAAGAACAATGGACTTGGCTTGAAGAAAATTTAAAGAATTCGCCAGCCGACATTAACTTTTTAATATCTGGTACAGTCTTTATAGGAAAAAAAGATATAGATTACGAATCTTGGGAGAAAACAGGATGGTCTTTTAAAAAATTAGAAGAGTTACTTCGTATAAATAATATTAAAAATGTTATTTTGATTTCTGGTGACATACACCAAGGACGAACGGTTATTAGAAATCACCTGATTGAATTTACTTCTAGTTCGTTAACTAGTAAGATATTCAAAGATGAAATAATAATTGATTCTCATACATCATTAACCAAAAATAATTTTGGATTTATTGATATAGATTATAGTAATCTTGATACTCCAGTTTTCACTGGTGGATTAATAAATTTTAATGATGGTAAGAATTCACACCTAATCAAGTTTGAAGCAAAATAAATAATAGTTGTAATCTTCATTTGTCTCAACTATTACAAAAAGGTTAAATAGAAAAATAATGCCAACAATACCATTCTTTTAATAGGTGATTCTAAATTTAGAATATTATTATATTTTTTATTTATATACAAATATAAATCATGAGATTTATAACCCAATACTAATCCTATTAAAGCACCAACAATAGTTTGTTGAATAGTATGACACTTTTCAATATATACTCTCGTAAACATCATTATAGGTACTAATAACGATAACATAAATATAGATAATTTATCTTTATTGTCTAAACTACTAAATTTTCCATCTTTGGTATTTCTATGTATAATATCTTTTATCAAAAATCCAGTATGTATACCTGCAAATTGAGAATGTCCACTAGGAAACCCAAAACTAGTAGCAGGTTTATTAGGACAATTAGTAAAATATCCACAATCAGTTGCATTTATCGGTCTACTTCCTTGTCCAAGAATTGGCAAGTTATCATTATTTGCTGTAAAAATAGGAACTGCTATAACATGCTTTAAAAAATAATTTAATGAAGAACTTAAAATAATAATAACTGAAAGAAATAATGATTCTCTTTTGCCATAAATTAAAGCAATAAATAAATTTACATATACCATAATCAATTCTGAAGCCTTTATAAATTGGAAAAATAGATTACTATTAAAATAATGCGGTATAATACTCATTATAATAATATATATATTAATTTATTTCATAATTCTCACAAGTACTATTTAGCATATATATTATATAATATATATTCTAAAAAGAGTATTATTAATATAGCTTCTTCTAAATCTATTTTTTCATAAATGGATTTAAATACAAACTGAAACCGCCTGATAAAATACAGGTATGTATCATAGGTTAATAAAAGAATTAGTTTAAATGTTTAAAGTAAAAATATAATTTAATATAATGATTGATACTCTTTGCTTTGGCGGAGGTGGAATAAAGGCCATTTCATATTTAGGTGCATTAAATTATCTGGAGGAAGAAAATTATATCAATATTAGCAAGATTAAAACTTTCTCTGGAACTTCAGCGGGTGCTATAATATCATTTTTATTTAACATTGGATATACCGTTAGAGAATTAATTGAGTTTGTTCTACAGTTTGATTTTTCTAAATTTGAACCAGATATTAATTGTAATATTTTTTTAAGCGAATACGGTTTAGATACTGGCGAAAAAATTATGTCAGCTATGAAAACATTTCTAAGTGAGAAATACCAAATTGAGGATATTACATTTATTGAACTTTATAATAAAACTAATATTGAATTAGACATTGTAACAACCAACTATACTCTTTCTAAATGTGAAATATTTAATTATAAAGATACTCCGGATGTTTCAGTTTTATTAGCCATCAGGATGTCTATATCAGTTCCATTTTTTTACACACCAGTAGAATATAATGATTGTTATTATGTAGATGGTGGATTAACTAAAAATTTTTCATTAATTGATTTTAATCCTGAAACTTCATTTGGATTAACAATATTTAACAAAAGTTTAAACAATATTAATTCTTTACAAGATTATTTACATGGCTTAATTTCTATTACTATAGGATGTATTAGTATGAATGCTATTGAAGAAGCCAAAAAACATAATTTAAAATATAATTATATAGAAATATGTTGTAAAAATCGTAATCCTGTAGACTTTGAATTAGATAAGGAAGCTATAACTTTTTTTCTAGAAGATGGTAAAAATGAATCAGAGGAGTATTATACAAAATTTGTAATAAGAGATGTTATAGAAAATATTGTAAATAAATGTTTAGAAATAAACAATTTAACACCCATCTAAATTTTTTATACCATATTAAGTATAAATGCCTCAAATCGTCAATTTAAATGATTTTACTAATAATGATACTACAGAAAGCAAGTATGGTAAGTTTGAAAAAGCTATCTTTAAAAAAAATATTAAATTAGAAGATATAAATAAAAATGGACATGTACAACTTGAATACGATATTCAAAATAATCCTTACTTAGAAATTGCTACCAGTAAAAGCAGTTTAGTATTAACAAGTAATTCAATAAAAGCAGATAAAGCCTCTTTCAATAATATTAAACTTAAGGGGGATGATATTGAAGAAACAATGAATAAAATGATGATAAAAATTAGATACTTGGAAGACAGAGTAACTGAATTAGAAGAATCTAGAAAGATTGTAAAACTCGATATAAATGATGAGTTTAATGAAAATTTATATTTAATTGAATTTAAAAATCCTATTATTGGGTTATTTGGAATCTTTAAATTAAATGATAAAAAAGAATATTTGTATATATGTTACTATATCGAGAATAATATGTCCTATTGGAAATTAATTAATAATATAGAATATTAAACATTAGTTGCTTTTGGATATAAATTTTCCAAATTTTTACTCAAATTCTTATATTCTTTCATTTTTTCTGATACATTTTGTTCTTTAAATTCTATTTTAGGTTGAATACTAAAAGCTCTATCTAAACTAGAATAATTATTTGATTGTGTTTCATCATTCGAATATAACATATCATAACTTTTTATAGATAAATATTGATCACCTATAATTTCACCATTATATTCTAATATTTCTTTCTTACTATGACTCTTAATTATTTGGTGATTATCATCATCTGATTTTATATTATCAAATTTATTATTAAATTCTTTTTCATTTTTAATATTATCTTGATTAATTAATATTCCTTCGTCCATCTCCTTCTTCCTTCTATCGTATCTATTTAATGTAGTCTCATCATCCCAATTATCTGGATTAAACCCATGTTTTTGATTTAATGATTTTACTTTTTCATGATAAGATGTCTTAACATCAGTTGGCATTGATGCTAATTTATTTTGTAAATTATTATCTACTTGAGAAACAGAATCTTCAAATTTTTGTTTTAAAGTTATATGAGCTAAACTCTCACCTACAGAAGTTAGTATCCATTCATCGTAATTGTGTCTAAGTTCTGGATTAGTTAAAACTTGGTTTGCTATAGTAAGATGATTATAAATTTCTTCATCAAGTAAATTATTTTTATCTGGATGAAATTTTATAACTAATTTTCTATATGATTTTTTAATTTTGGTTTCGGAAGAATCTGAGGAAACACCAAGTAATTCATATAAATTAAATTTTAGTTGTTCAAAATTAATCTCAATAAAATGTTTCGACATTATATATAAAGATATAAAAACTCTTTAAAATGAAACTATTATAAATTTAGAATAAAAAATTAATTTAAAATCTAATATTTTATAATGATAAATTTAAATGAAAAAATAAAAGCTTCTATATATTTACTTTCCTATTTTGAAACGCTTGGATTTAATAACACACAATGGGAATTTAATTATGGTACAACTCAAATAAATAAACATAATGCTAGTTATGTTTGGTTAAGTATACTACATCATTTTTTCGCCATAGGAGGTTTCAGCAATATTGATATTACTACCTGGGATTCGAGTGATGATACTATTATGACGATTGCGACTGGTTTAGCATGTATTGACGGTGGCAACGAACAAAGTTATCTAGAACAATATCTCGTTATTCTAGATAAATTAAAAGATAGTAAAAGAGCATCTGGTATAGGGACCTTAAAAAATCTAGAAATAATGAAAAGACTAAGAACAGTTAATAAGTTGGAACAAAAAGAAACGATGGGTGGAAATGGTGCAGCAATGAGAACCTCTCCAATAGGATTAATTTATCATCGTGAAAAAGATGTTGATTTATTAATAGAAAATTCGATAATTTCCAGTAGAATAACACATAATTATAGCTTAGGATATCTTGGCGGTTTAATTACTGCATTATTTACAAGTTATGCAGTAAGAGGTATTATGGTATGGGATTGGGTTGATCATATGTTAAATCTGTATGAAAAAGGAAATATTGATAATTATATGAAAAAAACAAATATTTATGAAACATATATTAAAGAAAAAAATCAATTCTTTGATAAATGGTATCATTATCAGGAACAAAGATTATCAAAGTTCAAGTATCAACCATTTGATTTTATACATTATGACAATCGCATTGAGAATCTAGAATATTATAATGATTATAAAGGTAAAAATGGAGAAAAAAATTATTCTAGGTTTGGAAGTTCTGGATTAAGTGCTCCTATAATAGCGTACGATTCTTTACTAATGAGTTTTACATCTAAAAAAATACCATTTGATTTAAATAATCCGAAAGATATTAAAATAAGTTTAGATAGTGTATTATTCTTTTCTTCATTACATTTTGGCGATAATGATACCACCGGTGCAATAGCAGGAGCTTGGTATGGTGCTCTCTATGGATTTTCACAATTTGATGAAAATAAATTAAATCAATTAGAATTTAATAAAGAATTAAAAAAATTAAGTGATTTAATTATTTCAAAGAATTGAACTTATAATAAAGTTTTCATTTGTTCAGCCAATCCTTCAACAGTTCTCTTACCTTGATAATCTACAATTTTATTTCCTTTATGGAAGATTACAGATGGATATCCAGGTATGTCATATTGTTTGCATAATCCTTGTGCATTTTCATTGCTATCATCGTCGCATTTCACATCCATTATTTCTACATTTGAATTATTCTTATACTTTTTTTGAAAGTTATCCCAAATAGCTTGAAAATCTTTAGAATATCCACACCAAGAAGTATTAAAATTATATATTTTAAGTTTATTATCAGTCTCATCAGTAAATAATTCTTGTTCTTTTCTACACCAGAAAAAATATACAAAAATAAGTACTAAAACAATCCATGTTGTTAAACTTAAACCAAAAAATTTATGTTCTAACATTATATATTAATAAATATTATAAAAAAAATTTTAAAAATTATAAAAATATATAGATTTTTTTTCTAAATATATATTTTTAATATTTTTTTTTCTAAACCGATATATACATGTCAGGTACTTTTGACTATTACCAAAGATACGATAAATTAGTAAAACTAATTTCACAACAAGATGCTGAAAAATATCCAGCACTCAAATTAATTCTTCATCTTCTTGAAATACAACATGACAAGAACCAACAATTAGGATTTGATGGTAACACCTATTACCCAGAAGCAGATGCTAATAATCAATTCATTAATAATAATAGAGAATCAAGTGGTGGAAACACAGTTAGTAAACATTGGGTTGATGCCTTAAACGAATTTGCTAATGTACCTACAAAGGTAGCACCAACACCAGTAAACTTTAAGGATATGAAAAACCAATATGATAACTTAGATGGCCCTCAAAAAGGGTTAGCATCAAAACTTTTGACTGCTATGTACATATTTACCCAGGGCAGAAATGAACTTTCTCTTGAGAAAGCATTACTTCAAAAACAGGGTATTACTGTAACAGGTAGACCAGCCCGAGATATTGTGAATAATTTAAGTTTAGAAAATATATATAAAAGTGATGCAAGTTCATACGGTAACAATGGAATTACTCGTGCAAGTATTGATGGAACATCACCTCGTCAAGTATACTACTATGGTACAGGTGAAAAATTACCATTCAATATCGATAAAACTATCTTAACTCAATTACTAGAAGATGCATACAAACAAGCTAGTGCCGCATCCACAGGCAGTACCAACTTTTTTAACACTGCCGCTACCGGTACTGTACCAGCAGATTCAGATTTAATTTTCTACAGAAAGATGGGTGAACCAACTGCTCTTTACAGAAAAATAAATGGTACTGAAACACGTGTTGAAAGAGGTAGTCAAGAATTCATGAAATTAAAAGACGGAGGAAACTGCTTTACCACCGGTTACCAAGGAACCAAAAAAGACCAATCTTGTTATGACTTGGTAACAAAATGCTTAAAAGGTACCAAAATTGAAGATTGCAAGGAATTTATGAAGTCAAGTAACTGGAACGAGGCTGTTGCTAAAGAAGATGTTAGTCCAGATATTGCAATTGATTTATTAAGAAAATTTGGATTTAGTAAAATTAATGTTGAAGTTAAAGAAATTGGTAGACACCTTGATATGATCGAAGATTATGATTCTTGGATTAGTAATTTATCTGACAGATATGTCAAAACTGGAGGATTAGATGCGAACGACTTGAAATCTATTGCCAGTAATACCGCATTAACTAGTTACTTAAAGAGAATGATTGGTATTGTTAACAGTAATCCTGGTATTCTTAACAAAGATTACGTTGGTAAATCTAACTTAACCACAAACCCATCTGCCTTTGCTACTACTCAATTAGGTAAATTCGGTTTATTACCTAAACAAGTTGTTACTGCTAGTGGAGTTCCAACCATGTCCTCTGTACTTTCCTTACAAAATGCAGTTATGTCCAATAGAAATACTATTGGTATGAACTGGGGTATTATGCCACAAGGTCTTATCTTCCAAAGAGGTGGTGGTATGTCATCTGGAATTGCTGAAGTTTTAGAAAAAGCAGAAAATAACAGTGAATTCCCATTAAAACTATCTCATTTAATGGATGAAAGTTTCAAATCATTTATTACCTCATTAAAGAGTCATGGTAAAGATTTAGATAGTTCTGATATGCAACATATCAACACCTTAATTGCTGACTTAAAAGAGAAAGAAAATAAATTATTTAAAGCTGCTATTTATACCGATAAATACGTTAGATTAATTGGTGCTTTAGGTCAATCCGATAATACAAGTGTTGTCAAACTTGACCATGTTAAAGACTTTGTTGACAGAAGAAATAGTTATTTTGACAAAGTTGGAAAGAAACAAGACGATTTATTTGCTATCCTTAAAGCATTAGCTGATGCTCAACAACAAGAAACCACCGAACCTGTTAAACCAGTCAGTGATTACCCAAGATTTTAAATTTGTATAATTTTTTAAAAATCAATAATAGTATAATTTTATACTATTATTAATTTTAAATTTGCTTAAAACTTTGTTCTAAACTATTAATAATGGGTTTAGGATTATTATTATTAGTATCTGTTGGTAAAGAAAATTTATATTTAAGTGGTCAAGCTGAAATTACATATTTTAAATTAGTTTACAAACAACACACTAACTTTAGTATAGAAACAATTCCACAATATTTTAAAACAGAACCAGATTTTTCAAGGAAAATCACAATTAATATATCAAAAAATGCGGATCTATTAAACAAGTTGTATCTCTACATCAAATTACCTAGTATACCAACAAGTCAACATTCTTATCTTCCACCTGGTATAAAGAAATTTAGATGGATAGAAAAAGTAGGATTAGGTATTATTAAAAATATAGATCTAGAAATAGGTGGAACACTAATAGACAGAATCAATGGCGAATATATGAATATCTTTTATGAATTAAACAATAGTATCGGCCAAAAGAAAGGATATAATAACTTTATTGGAAATACTGATGAAGTTAAAGAATACAGTAATGGTAAACAATCAGTTACTTTACAAGTACCATTAAACTTTTGGTTTTGTCAAGATACCGGTCTATCTCTACCATTGATTGCATTAACACATAATGATGTTAAAATACACGTCGAATTTAATAATTTTAATAAATGTTACTTGGAAACACCTACTAACTATATTAAAATTAAAAATTATTTTTGTTTGTATAAAGAGAATGAACTAATTAAACAAAATATTAATGGTATTATAGCCATCGGTAGATTTGTTTATTTTGATGTAGTAGAAAAAAGATTATATTATGATAAAATTTCCAATGACTTTAAAATTCCTCCAGTCGAATCTTCATCTTATAATATTATTGGTCAAGATACATTATTCGAAGTTAGTCTATCAACTACAACTCAAGTTGTAAAAGACGAATCATATTTTTTATATAATTATCCATCGATCGAATCATCATTTTTATTAGCTAATTATGTGTATTTAGATAATAATGAAAGATGGGAGTTTACACATAAAGAATTAGAGTATTTGATACCGTTAATTAATATTATACCAGAAAAGAAACTATATAGTATTAATGGATCATACAAAATAGATTTAATAAATAATCCAACGAAAATTTTATATTGGAGAGGACAATTATTATCGAATTATGAATCTAATGATATATTTAATTATACATGTAGTCCAGTTGATGATAATTCTAATATTCTAATAAATAATGTTAATATTGTAATAAATTCTATTAACCGAGAGGATTTTAAAGAACACAAGTTTTATAAACAATTACAAATTTATAAAAATCGTATGTCATCTTGTCAAGATGGTATAATGTTATATTCTTTTTCATTATTTCCAAATGAATATCAACCATCAGGAAGTTTAAATTTTAATAAATTAGATGATGCATATTTACAATTAACATTAAATAAACTAATTACTTATCAACAACCAATGTTAATGAGAGCTTACGGCGTAAGTTTAAATATATTTAGAATTATTGATGGACTCGGTTCATTAGTATTCTTTAACTAAATCCAACTTAAACTTGCCACTCCACTAATAATTCTTAAGATTTGGTATTCTCTTACCACTGTGGTTAAAAATACATTTTCTTTTGTAACTAATTTATCCATCTCTAATTCAAGTGTTGGATTTTTTAATATATTAAAGTTTAGTTCACCCGAAGGTTGTTCTAAAGTTGGATATAACGAAAAGGAATACATACCTATTCCTAAATCAGGACTTCTATTCATTTTTTGATACGGTAATACGCTATTATAATATCTAAAATTATTCTCTGATAATAAAGATCTTCCATTAACTTTAAAATTTAAGTTTTTAATCGGTGATTTCTTAATAATTTTCTTGGTATCTTTGAATGTGTATTTTAGATAAGTAAATAACTTTGATAATTTTGATCTTAATCTATTATTAATTATTGCTTCTGTAGTAGTACCAAAATAAGAATCATTATAATTATCATAATACGATAAATACGCAAAGTAGATATATAATATAAAATCATTATCGTAATTTAGTAATATTTGATTGGTTTTAATAATATTAACTATTCCAGTCCCATCATCGTTATCAATCATATTATAAATATTTTGCATAATATTGAATTTTTCTTTATAACTTGTTGGTATATTATCATTAAATTCTCTATTATTCTTAATGTATTCATTATATATATTCTTAGTTGTTAAAAAATCTTGATAATAAACATCTCTCTCTACTGTTTCAATTGATAAATAATTTTTATTCGTATCTCTTGATTTTAATATCCAAAAAATATCTTTTACTAGACCTTTTATTGGTATATTCACTGTTTTAATTATATCTCTAATTAAAGTATTTCCAAGTGCTACATTTCTTTGGATCAAGTATTCATGATTGTATTCAGCAAAATTCTGACGTTCTTTCGAACCTAGAAGAATAGTGTCTGTACACATCTGAATAGATAAAGTATTAGGGAGTTCAGATATTAGATTATCCAAATTATTATTTATTAAATTTCTAAAGCTATTAACTCTAACTTTTAAATTAATTAATGTATTTTCTAATGCAATTAATGGTAAATAATTTGAAGATGATTGATTAAACCATAATACTAGTGGAAGATATAGATAAAATTTACCATCTTTTAAAACTGGTTTATTATTAATTTTCTTATTCTTATCTAAATATAAATCATTAATCTTTGAAATGTTCTCATTAATCGAATCTATCCTCTGATCATTAAAATATAAGTCTATATCAGAAAATATTTTTTTAGAATAATCTTCATCCCAAATTATTTCTTCTTTTTTGGTTTCACTCGTATTTAATTCTATTTTATAGTTTTCATAATCTAACTTTTCAGGAAATGAATATTTTTTATCTGATATCATAATCAAATCTAAATTACTATTCGTTGTATTATAAGGAATAATGAACAAGTTTACGGAATTCGTAGTATCATTTGGAAATAGTATTAGACTTTGATCTTCTAAAATTTCAATTCCAATATTGAATTTATTTGTATCTATATTCTTAATAATAATAGAATTAAAATTAGTATTTGATTGAAATAGAACATCATCCTTTCTAATATTCTCGTTAACATCATAATTGGTACTATAAAATTTATATTCATAATCCCCACTGTCTAATTTATTAATAGTTGAAAAATATATTCTATTATTATATTCACCTATTAAAAATATATCAATGCTATTGTCAAGTGAAGTTCTTAACTTGTAATTATAGGTTAGGTTGACAATAATATCACTCTTTGGAAAACTGTATATGAAATTACCTATTTCCTTATTGTTATTAGTTAAATATTTTAAAGTTACTGGCATAGATTTGTTATTAATAAAGTTTTTCGACAACCCAACATTTAGTAATCTATTATATTCATAATGTATTGATATTCTATTTTCTGTACTAACCTGTTTAAAATTAAAGGTATTATTGGGTGTTATAGTACCAATACCCGTCAAATCTAGCATCATTATATTTCCTTGAATATATATTTTTGAATTGTCGATTAGATAATAACTACCACTTATATCCACATAATATTTAAAATGTTCATTAAATATAAGAGTAATATTTGAGTTGGAAATAAATGAAAGAATATTTTCAGAATATTCATAGGTTGTTATATTAATTATATTAACAATTTCCGTCTCATAATCACTTAAATATGAAGCTGTATAGAATTCATTAGTTTGAAATATGAAATTATTATCATTAGTATATGAATATAAAACACCAGAAATATCAGTATATCCAGTTCTTTTTAATGTAATACTTGAATTATTTTCTAATATACTAATATCATTTAATATTTCTGTTAAATAAAAGTTATCACTCGTATCAATAGAATTAACCAAGATAGGATTCCTTTTTTCTATTTTAAATGTATTGTTTAATTTTTCTGGTGCTGTTAAAATAGTGTCGACGAATACTGTTATCTTGTTGGTATCTATAATTTCTATATTACTCACCCCTATATTATCTACATTATAATTAATATTTAATGGAGTAGAAGTCTTATAACCAATATTATCCAAATCTTTATCAAGTTCTAAATTATAAATATAGTTACTAGTTTTTAATGATTCAATATTGTTAAATTGATAATAAAAGAAAATCGCATAATTAGAATACATATTTATTAATTCACTGATACCAATAATATAATCAAACCCAGAAGAGTCAGTATATACTTGATAAATAGAATCATTTACATTTAAATATATTTCGTTACCTGCATTTTTAAAATTAGATTTATTAAAATTCTTAGTAAATGTTATATATAATCTATCTTCTTCATCTATATTCTTAAATTCTTGTTTATTTATACCTACTATTTTTTCTATTTTAATGTACTTATCATTCGTTATTAAAATTGGTGATATAATATTAAACTTTGTATCCGTTGTAGATGTTTCATAATTATTTATAATTATATCATGAAAGTCAATCTTTAAAAATATATCACCAGAAGACAAATCATTTATTGTTAAAGCTTCATAGTAATATCCAATAAATTCGGTATTTAAAATTGAATAATTATTTTCTATTATTAAGGATATGTCATTATAGTCTCTATACTCTTCATTTGAAGTAAATTCTATCAGATTAGAATAATAATTAGTAATATTAATATCTATGTTATTTATAACATTTTTTCCTTCTAATATATTTAATTTATAATTATATTCTGGTTTAAATTGTATATCATCTGTAGACCTAATTTGATATTTAAATATATCATTACTTTCTAACCTATAATGTATCGTTTCTGGATTAGTATAATCATTAATATTTAGTGGATACGCATCATATAATAATTCTTCTTGAGTAAAATCATTCTTAATTATTTTATTATAACTATCTAACCCAAATGGTTTTGAACCAAATTCAGAATCTAGAATTCCATTATATAAACCATTTATTTCATAATTAGGATCTTTATCATAACTAATACTAAGTTTATCATTAAATTCTGTATTAAATAATTGGTACATTTCTTTGTCTTTATCCAAAATTGTCTCCCATTGTTTACTTATAAGTATCTTTTCCAATGTTAATATATCGTATCGAAAATTAAACGACTCTCCGTCCTTCAAATACTCCATAAATGTACCCTTACTTAAATACAATTCTGATATTTTTTGTAAAACTAAATGTGAATCTGAACCAAAAAATTTTAAATCTATATTATTAACAAATTTGTTTATAACGCTGTTTATCTGTTTCTTGTATCTATAAACTTTTAATGTTGATGTTTTATTAATCGTAAACTGACTATCTAAATAAGCAATTCTAACTAAATTATTATTATTCTTGAAGATGTCAGTGTTATTAATTATATTATTGTCTATTTCATCTTTAGTTACAATACAGTTTTTATAAATCATATAATTCTTAGTATCAAGTTCGCCATCATATTTTTCTAAATAAGAATTAATATTCTTGATGGGATCATTCCAAAATGAATAATTATCACTGACTTTATCTATATAATTAAAAATTATATCTTCAACCTTTCTTATATTCATTAATATTTCGTAGTTCTTGAAATTATTATTTGATAACAAATGAACAATCTCTTTTAATTTAGAACTAGATTTCGCTTCTTCATATAATAATAATGACCCATGTATATCAGCATTAGTTGATACATTTCCAGATGAATCAGCAGACAAATGTATTAATTTATTCTGTTTATTGTTTTTATAGGAAATATTATCATTAAACGTGATTGATGTCCAATCCTCAAAAGTTTTACATGAATTAAAGTTAAATTTATCTGCATTACCAGTATTTTCTACAATATCCAATAGTGTATTTACACTAGGTTTAACTTCAAATATATCATTGATTATATTACTACTTTGTTTTGTTGAAATGTACAAGTTTATACTACTGGTAATATCTGAAACTTTGACACTTGATGTTAATTCAATAGTATTATTACTAGTAATACCTGAAGAAATAATTTTATTGTTTTCATTATATAGGTAATACTCGATATCATTATTCTTTAAATTAATGTTATCAATGTTAAAGTCTTTATCAACTATATAATGATTTCTAATATCTCCCTTACTAACATTAATTGGAATAATCACTTTTTCAGTGTGTAGTTTCCAATCATTTCCTAAAAATCTTGTTAAATATGTGTCATTATAACCTTTGCCAGATAATTCATCTTCGCTTTTTAATACATTATTTGATTTAGTTAAATATTCAAAAAAATCCTTCTTTCTGATATAAACAACATTTTTATCCATTTTTGGAATACTATTATAAAATAAATAGTGTTTAGCATCAGCTATTTTAAATAAAATCTTTCCACTATTATCATATATTAATAACTTGTCATATATATCATACTTATCTAATAAAAATAAATATTTAGTACTAACTTCAACTTTCCATTTATTATTTTCCATTAGCGGTTTAGATGTGAATTTTATTGGAACTGATATCCAGTTATCTACTGTTTCTCTTGAATTAATTCCATAGTATAAATTTTGATATACAATTGGATTAATTAACTGTACTATATTATCTCTAATTCTTATTGGTATTATCTTGTTAATAAAAAATTCTGAATCATTATTTGATATATTGTTTGCGATCTTTAATAAGCCATCTTTAAATTCTAATTTAGCATAATGAATAAATATTTCATCATTATATTTTTCTTGTATTAATATATTCTTGGTGGTAGTAATATTAAATGGTAAAACTTTGTAATGATAAGTTAAATCTTCAATTAATATGATACTAATTGGATAATAATTTTCAATAAAGATATCAACAGTATTACTTAAATCATTAAAAAACAAATTAAATAGTTTATCCGTAGTTGTAAATCTGTTATCATTTAAATTTGTAATATTGAATGTTCTAATCTGGATTTGTGTTTGATTAGTATTTGTAAAATAACAAAATAATTTTGAATCTGTACTAGGTTCATCAATATGATAATTATATCCAATATGTGTGTCTGTAATATTAACACAATGGTCATTTATAAGTTCTTTCTTGGAATGACTAAAATTAACTGGAAATGTAATAATATTTTCACCGGATAAATCAATATACTCGTCTACATATATCTCTGAATATTTCACATAATTAACAATATTTCGTAAAGTATAGTAAGAACTGTTAATTAATATCTTTGTATGATAGTCAAAATGTATATTTTTAATTATATTTTCAAAAACACCATTGTTTAATCGAATAATCTTATTTTGATTTTCAATGATATAAATACTAAAAGTCTGTGTTTCCGTATTACCAATTATATCTTTTGCTTGTATGGTTATAGTATTTTCACCTAAATAACAAAATCCTGGAACACCTCTCAAGTTCATATGATCATCTATTGATAACCATGTTGGTAAATTAATACCAACAATATCATATTCAAAAATAACCGAATTATTTGAACTATCTGAAACTCTAATCGGATAAATATACTCGTCGTTAACATATCCATATGTTTTTGGATTAGAATAGAATTTGATAGTATCAGAATCTGTAACTTTTATTGTAAATATTTGTTCTGAAAAAATATTATTCTCGGAAATTTTAATTACTACAAGATGGTCTCCATTACTAGATGGAGTTGTTCCCGTTAAGGTAGAATTCGATAAAGTCAACCAACTCGGAATAATTATAGTAGATAAGTCTATATTAGTATTTCCATTTTCATTATATGAAATATCATATGTATAGACAGTAGATTGTGAAACGGTAGTTGGTGGATTGGAAGTAATATATGGTACATAATTGTTATTTACTAATATATCAAATTCTTGTTTTACTATATTATTACTCGAGTCTGTAGCTTCTAAAATTATAGTATTTGCTCCTATATTTCCATGATTTGGCATTCCGGAAAGTGTGTTATTTGATAAAGTTAACCATATGGGTATACTAATTGCTTTTATACTGCTAATATTAGGTGTTGCAGAAACATTATACGTATATATATCTCCTGTTTTTACATATGTCAAGGGAGTTGATGTAAATATTAAAGAGGTGTTTGTCTCTGGTATATTTATTTTAAAAGTCTGAATAGTACTTGACTTATTATATTCTGCTACAAGATGAATATCATTATTAGTATCATTTATTTCTGGAATACCTGACAAACTATAATTACCCGGTTCACCATTTAATGTTAACCATATTGGTAAGTTAAGACTAGTTATTTTACAATTTGATGGTTCGGTAATTATATTATATGAATATTGTTGTCCTAGATAACCAAATGTATTTGGTTTAGATTCAAATGATATAGTTGGTAGTGTATTAACTATATTACAATCAACCTTGATATTTTTTAAAAGATTATCTTCCTTATTACTATTCAATATGTTTACATTTAAATACAAAGGATAATAGTATTTGTTATTCTCTAAAATATAATAACTGCTGTTAATATGTACATCTAAATTTATATGACCTAAATTTGAATTAGGTTCATCTATGGAAGTAGTTACATTACTATAATATATTGGAATATCTAACACAACTGTACTAGTTTGGTCTTTTGATGTTTTAATTAAATATATTGGATATGTATATTTCTTTGATAATGAATCATAATAATAATATGAAGAATCCTTGTTAAATCCAATATCTGCAATTCCTACATTACTAGAATCAACCCCATCATAATAAATAGTATTTGATCTATAAAAGCTAATATCATAAAATAATTCTTTTTGAAATGGATAGATATCAGTAGAATAATCAGAAAATTCTGTTTCAGTTTCTTCCAAAAATATAATAGAATAATAATTTGATACTAAAGGTTTATCATAATTTAAAATACTACCATTATCAATTAAATAATACTCATTGCCAATATCTATAACACCATTACCATTGAAATTAACTGAACAATTATTTTCTATTTTTAAATATTTTACATGGAAAGGTTGATATGGGTAATAAAAGAAATAACCATCTTTATATTTGATAGTTAAATTAGCAAGAACAAGTACAAGATCTTCATCTTCCTTCCAAAAAACTACATTGTTTAATATATATTTGATAATTAGTATTTTAGACTTTGAAACTCCCGAAACTCTATATTGAGCTACAATTTTAATATTTGTACCTAATTCACTACCAAAATATAACCATTGATTGTTTAAAAAGGTTAATTTTATATCAAATCCATTGTGATTAAATCCATAGTTTAATGTATCATCGTAAAAGATAACTGTCTCATTATCATAATATCCTATATTCTTATTACTTACTATAAAATCACCAAAGTTAATATTTTCTTTATTCTTACTTAATAATTTATTATCTTGTTCTAAATTAACCAAGTTATTCTTGATGTCATAGTTATTAATTAATCCTAATGAATAATAACTACTATAATAAGGTGATATATTTTTAAAATCATACTCTATGATTATATCAAAACTATATCCATGATATATTAGGTCATAATCTTTAATTAATAATTTTAGATGACTAATCTCAATAATTTGTCCTATTTTAAATTCTCCAAAAGATGAATAAATAATTTTTATTTTAGTATTTAAAAAAATAGGAACGTCTACTTTTATTCCTTCGAATAGATTTACATATAAGATAGCTGAATTGTTGAAACTTTCAAATTTATGGTCTATTAATATATAATTATCTTTCTTCTCAATTATATTCACATAATAACATCTATTATTTACAAATAATATAATAGAACTAACCTTGTTAATAATTTCTTGATTAGACTCATTAATAAGTATCATATTATCGTATAAATTTACTTTATCAATTAATTCCCAATAATTTATTTTATCATTCAATGATATTTTTTCTTTCATTTTATGTTCTTTATAATAAGCATTGTTTGGTTCGATATCAATATCCATATAAGTAATATTATTCTCATAACTTTTAATATCTGTAAGGGAAATATTATTATTTTCAATTATAGTAGAACCATCTGTACTAGTAAATATTTCTGGAATACATCCAATAAACGTATTATTATTTGAATTTTTTAACTTGTTACTATTACCTCCTGTTATCAAATAAGGTTCGTGTAAAAACTCATAACTTCCTGTATAATCCATCTTCAAAGTTTGTTGATAATTATCATCTGTAATAACTCTCATGATAATATTAAAGTTATAATTGTTGTCATTATAAATAAAATTTACATTAAAATCAAATCTCTTAAAATCTCCTTTTATGAATTTAGTTCCAGAACTAATTTTAAATTCATATTCACTTCCATTTGAATCTAGTTTTAATACTTTAATATCGTGGTTATGTGATTCAATATTAACATAAGATATTTTTTCTTTATTCAAATAATATTCCGTTAAATTTCCTATAGTAATAGGCTCAGCCGAACTTAAATCAAATTGTAAGTAAAACAATGAATCATTTTTTAATGTATTAGAAGAATCAATTTCACTTGCAGGTATTTTATATACTGAATCAATTTCTGAACTAAAACTATTATCTGAATAGACATTATATAATAATCTATTTATCTTATTATTAGAATCTGTAACTTGAACATTTATTGGTCGTGTAATACTTGTGTCACTTGTATCAACAAATAACAGATTAACGTCATGAGTATAATTCATATTATTACTAACAAGATATCTTTGATAATCTGGGATTTCAAAATTATTTAATTCAGTAAATGCTAAATTTGTTGTATTAGTCATAACATTATATGTTATATTTGAATTATTTTTAACTTTATAAGTATAAAAATCTTTGGAAACATTAAAACTATTTTCATTTAAAATAAATACACCGGGACTTTGTCCAACCTTTACATTAAGATGTATATCGCTATTATTTATATTTAATTGACCTCCCATACCAGAATGGTTAGAACAATAAAAATATAAATTAGTTTCGTTTATAGGTCCTATTATCTCAATATAGGATCCCGTAGAACCAACAGTTCCATTAGTTGTTACATCTGTTGTATATTCCACACCACCATTATGTGTTCCATTTTCTGTTGTAGAAAAACGCAAAGGATGACCTATATTAGTACTATCTGAATAGTTAAATCTATATTTCTTATTACCTTCTAAGAGTAATGGGTTTGTTGAATTATATATTTTGTTATCAATATAAAATATAAGTCCATTGGTTCCAAGTTCAACAGTAACATCATAATTAACTAATCCTTTAGTAACAGTTATAACTCCACCCATATCCTGATGATTAGTACAATAATAATACATTGTGCTTTCATTGTTAGGAAATGTTTTTTTAACATATGAATAATGAGTACCGTTAGAACTTGCAGTAGGATAATAGGTTACCTCAGATTCATCAGTTGTTCCACTTGTGTGAGTTCCATCTTTTGTTGTAGAAAAACGGAAAGGGTGTCCAATATTAGTGTCGTGTGAATTATTGAATATATATGTTCTTCCAGATATTACTTCTATCGGGTGTGAATTATCATAAATTTTATTATCAATATAAAATATATTTTTATTTATAGAACCAGAAAAATCTACATTGGTTGCAGTAAAATCACTGATTTTATGAAAATTATTATTATAATACATATATAATGATTTCATTTCACTATATTCTTCATCAGGTAATTCTATTTTATTCAGGTCCGTATCTATAATTGTGTTTAATCTTATTAATATTTCATCTAATTCACCGTTTAAAAACCATAAATTTTCTGGTACTGCAGCATCAGGCATATCTTTTAACTTTTTAATTATATCTTCGTTATAAATATATGTATCAGGTGTTAAATCTTTCAAGATATTATGATAACTAACAATACCATTTTTTAATTTCATTGGTTTTTTCTCTATAACATTATTAGATAACTCATAAATAACTTCATCTGTAATATAAACATAATCTTTATTATCTACATTTTCTATTCTTAATATTCCATCGCCTTCTGAACAATATATTTTCTGAGAATCGTAATTAGTTGTTTTCTTATTAAAATGTTTGATATTAACTAACTCTCCTAATGTAAATTTAATATTCGAAAAATTAAAAAGATTTGTCATATTATTCTCAAGTAATATATCACTTGAATCTGTATAAGTATAATTACTAGTTTTTAATGTACCCATAAAGTATTTCGTACTATCTATATCTAGATTGAAAGAACTTATTAGAGCAATATTTCCATTATTATAATCTGTACTTATCACTTTACAAATAACATTGTCTATCAAAATATAGTTATTATCTGACAAATTATCTGCAACAATATTTTTAAATTCATATAAATATAATTCAGAATTTATAAGACCAATATCTATCTTACTATTTGTAATTTCCATGACATACGAATCTTTATACATTTTGTTTGTATTATCATTTATTTTAAACTCTTGTGAATTTATGTGTGTTATTTTATAACAACCACTAATATCATCTACAAACATATAATCTTTACTACTATCGTAATTATATTTGATTGAATCATTAATAATAACACCATCTTTTATTAAACCTGGACCTAAATAATTAAATGTGTTTTTCTTATATTTATAAATTGAATTATTATTTTCTTTAATTACTCCCTCGATTGTTTTTCTAACTGGTTTTAATTCTAAAGTAGAATTAATTGTACTTTCTCCCATCACAATTTCATCTTTACCATAAAAAGTCTTTTTATCCAAGTCTTCAAATATATCAAAATGATTATCAAATAAATATTTATAATTATAATCTTTACCACTCTTTTCATTGTAGATATAATTTCTATAATTTTGTTGAAAATCATAAAAATATCCAAAATTATTATTAATATTTGTACTACCAATATCATACCATAATAAATTACTTTTAATATATACCAATTGTTTATTAATTTCAGTTTTATAATTTTCTAAAAAATCTAACATATCAATATTTAATTTATTACTTAATAGTAATGGTTTATAATTAGTAATAAAAATACTCTGTCCGGTACTTGAATTTAAGGATAAATTAAGCTGACTGTCGTATGAAACTCCTCCGTCAGAACTATAAAAATCAATAACCATTTTACTATACAAATTATAATCTTCATACTTAAAAGGATTTAGTATATTATAATTAAACTTTGATGTATCAATTGATATATTCTTTTCATTTAATAATGATATTATATTATTGTTATTAAAGGTTTTCAATAACTGTTCTATAGTTTTTCCAAAAACACCATTATTAATATTCTCTAATCCATTATTTTGAAATAAATGTATTGCTTTTGAATTTGTAGTCTCTATAGTATCTATAATTTTATTAATATCATAGGAATCTAATTCTTTAGCAATTGCTGATTCAATATCTGTTATTAAATTTTCCTTACCTATATAATTAGCATTATCGAAAGCAATAATATCATAATCGAATGAAGATGATACTAAATTTGTTTCATACCGTAAAATTTGATTTGAATTAATTTTTTCATTAATATGTAAATACTCGTCATTCAATTTTAAATATTTTAATTCATCCATTAATTCGGTATCAATCGGTAAATTATATAAAATTATATTTCCGTCTTTAGTAGTAGATTTATCTAAGAATAATATCATGGGTGTTTGTATAAAATAATCCATCAAATCATAACTTTTTTCTTCATTATCCAAGAGATAGAAAGAAGTATAATTTATTAAATTTGGAAGATAATTATTTACAAATACTATGATTTTATAATCTTTATCAATAATATCAGTAGTAAAATCACCTTCTGGGTTTAAAATTTTAAAAGTAATATATGTATCATCTGTTGAAGGAGGTCCTAAATTTATAATCCTTGTTTCAGTTTTGATATAATAAGTATTATTTCCATTTTTTACAAATTTATGGTAATTTTCAAGATTAGACGATTCGTTTTTTATTTTAAGATAATTATAATTTACTAGATTTGGTTTAACAGATATTTTACCACTAAAAACAAACTCTTCGTGTACAAAAGGAATTGTTTCCAAATAAATTTGTGCAATGTTATTAAAATCAAGAGGTAATGAGTAAGTATCTTCCGTTTCCTTTGAAAAATATATATCATTCAGACTCTCGGTTTTATTAAAAACTATTCTCTTTTTTTCTTTACTTGAATCTAAATATTCTATCTTTAAGAAATAATTTTTGTTATTATCAAATACTATTCTTAGTAAATTATTATTTATAAATTTATTTTCTAATATTAAATATTTATTAGTTGTTGTATCTATTTTCTTGTAAAATAATATAATATTATCATCATATATTACAGTTCCTTCAATATTAAAAGTTAATGAATCATTGTTTATCAAGTTATTATAATTATTATTATCAATAGATTCAATTTGATATTTAAATTTGTTTTCATCCGTAAAATTTGAACCATTTTCTAAAACTGGTGTTATTTTAATCTTTTCTGTAATTACATTATCACTAGTTTTAATATAATTTATATAGTATTCATCTAAAGTTGATAAGGATGTATTATCTGAAAAATAAATATTAGAATTAGAATATAATTTTGCTCCATTTAAATCTATATCTTCTTTTTCAGGTGTAGTAACATAATAAGTAGTGTCGGAATTGATAATATTAACATGATAATATCTATTATTTTGATAAAGTAAATTTTGTTTGTCTACGTTAATATTAGCACCAGTATAAGTAAAATTCATATTTGTACTATCTATATTACTAGCATCTGAATCTAATATAATTTCTTTACTACTTGGATCTAACACAAAAACTGATACTGATGAAATTATAGGCGACCATTCAATCAACTTATATGTTTGATTATTACTCTCTAATAGATCAAGTGGCAAAGGGTCACCTCTTATCTTAAATGAGGTGCCACTACCATTAATGGATAATAATGTAATTAAATAATCAGTATTGTTATAAGAAATATAATATATATAAGTAGAATTATAATTGAAATAATTAACTGTCGTAGAATCTATAGTTAAAATATTATATAAAACATCATTAATCGTTGATGAACTAATGGAAAAATTGGATATATTAACTGTATTTTCATAGGAAATTTTTTTGTATATTTTAATATTGTAATTAGAAATCTTCGTTGAATCAAATAAATCGGCAGACAAATAATTATTATTTGTTAAATTAAACTCATGTTGTATATTGTTAACAGTTGTAGTATTTGTATGTAAATTAATAGTACTATTAATTCCTTCTGGTGCTGATTCTAATGTAAAATTAAATATATCTGTATTAATATATGTATTAGAAGTAAACAGTCTATTATTATTTGTATCAAAGGTTAAATTATTTTTAGAAATCTTTAATGGCGTGTAATCAATATAATATTTATTAATTGGCATATATAATGTGACAACTAGATCAAAATCAGATGTAATTATAATATCTTTATCTAAAATTATCTTTGTTTGTCCATTTGAATAACTTGAAGTCACAAGATAATAATTACTATTATAAAGTAACTCTAATTTAAATTTCTTATCAAAGAATGACCTTCTAACCTTATTTGATGGAGATACAAATGAAATTATACGATCCGATTTAGTAAAGTCATTGAAAGTTACTTTTATAGAATATTGGGCATCAATTGTTCCTGTGTAATCTTTATTATATGTTTCATTCGTAATCGTTGTTATTTTACTTAAAGTTCTAAACGATGTAGGAATATTGATATCATTCGTAGATACTCCAATATAAGAATTATTATTAAATAATCTATATAGATCATTTTTTATTTCATTTAATGAAATTATATTGTTTGGAATGAAAGTGTAGAACATATTAATTAATTCAGTTGATTCTTTTATATTTGTGAAATCTGGATAGAAATTACCATTATTTGAAGATTTGCCTTGAATCCTTTTATATCTTAAAAAAACCATATTGGCTATCTTATTTCTCCACCAATAAATAAACTGAATATTTTGTTTATTAATACTATTAAAGTTTTCAAAAATGTTAAATTCTGTTATGTGATAAGCAATCTGATAAACTATATAATTATATATTAATGTTAAATCAAACTTACTACCATACTTATTATAAACTGTTGTTAAATTAGTTTTAGTGATATCGGAATAATTACCATAATTATACTCGATTTTTTTAAAAAATCCATCTTCACCTTCTTTTACAAAAAAATCTAAAAAATTTATTGTATTAAAATTATTGAAATTTTCATATCTATCAATGAATGTATAAATTACTGAATATATAAATTCGATATTATTAAAATCTAAATCTATTGAATTCCACATATTGTTAATATCTTTTTCTATCAAATTAGATGTATTAATGAATTTATCCCAGAATCCACTTTTAAATTGTACTGAAGATTTGCTATCAAAATTAGCAATAAACCCATCATTGATATAGTTATCCCAATCAGTAATATCATGAGTTCTATTATTTTTTGAAATTATAGTATTATCAGTTGTGTAAGCAGTACTGTACATGTTATAAAAAGTAAAATAATTTCCTATATTATCATCATATAGTTTCTTCAAAATATATAGAATAAATCTAGAACTATATAATATAGTATTTTCCAAATATTCAATTAATTCATCTGATCCAATTTCAAATTGTTTGTTTGATAGTATTAAACTCATAGCATTATCAATATCTAATCCTTCTAATATATATGTTGATTTATCTAAATTATCCATCTGATTAATAATTTCAAAATATTTTTTAATTTCATTTGTTTTTTTGTCATTACTCGTATCAAAATTTATCTGATATTTACTCTTAAATTGATTTAAATTAAAAATATTCTGATAATTCAAGAATAATCTATTGTCAACTTTATCTGTTATCCAACTACTAAATAAATTTTTATCCATTACAGTAACTTGAAAATTTTTGATAGATATTTTATTAATAAGATTATTAAACCATTCCGAATCAACTGTTTTCATAAATGGAATAACATGATGTTTAATATTATCATCAAATATAATTTCTTTAAAATTCGAACTATTATTATAATAAGATGAATAATCAGAACTATTTATTGCTAGAATATTAAATGTATCTAACTCATTTTTTTTATTTTTACTGTTTATATATAAAACATTCTCCGGAATAATATAATACTGATCATTTCCAGTGTAATAAATAAATGCCTTCATATTAAGATAATCGTAATATAGTTTATCAGATTCAGTTCTATCAAACTGACTTGTTTTCTTATTAATTTTTTTTATAATATCAAAATATGGTATTTCTAGATAAAAAAATACATCTTTTAACAAATCGCCATTCTTTCTTAAAGTTATTTCAAAATTAGTATCAAACTTTTTTTCACCAATAATTTGAGAATTATTATCAATGCTAAAGTTCGTATATTTCATATATACTTTTTTGAAATGAAATAGTTGCGGGTTATTTATTAATATGCTATCTGCTTTTCCTACAGTAGCTAGTTGTAGTAAACCTCCTTTCATTTATTATTTTATTTTAGAAATTATTCTTTATAATAAAAATATAAATTATAAAATAAAATCTAATATATTTTAATGTACTACTTCAAAATTATTAGTTTAAAAAATTGTCCTTATTCGGAAGCTGCAGAATCTTTACTTAGAGAAAATAAGATTGAACATGAATTAATTAAAGTTGATGGATCTGAAAAAGATAAATTTAAGACTTCATATATTAATACATATCCTCAAATCTATTTAAAGAAAAAACACAGTAATGGTTCTGTTTTAGTTGGTGGGTTCGATACTATTAAAGAATATTTCGATATTGCACACAATAATACAAATAATTCAAAAGTACTTGATAAATTAAAAAGTAAAATAAAAAAAAATAATGTTAATATATCTGATAAATCAATTTTACGATTAATAGAATTATTAATCTAATTATCATTAGACAATTTAATAGAACCGCCTTTGTATTGTCCTACATTTTTACTTTCTGAATCATATACAGTACCATTAGGTTTATCTTCGTAGAAATAATCATTTCCATCTATTGAAATATGACAAAGCAAATCTTCACTTTCTTCAGAAATAAGTTCTTCAACTTTAACAACTTTTTGTTTTGATTTTTTCAAATATTTTTCTATCAAAGATAGCTCATCCAAATCTTCACCTTTTGCAATTTCAGATATTAATTTTGAATTAGCTTCCAAAATTATTTTTTGATGTTCTTTTCTAGCTTTATCTAATTCATTTTTCATTTCAAGATTGTATTCATCTAGAATTTCTTGAATTTTTTTGAGTCTTTTTAGCTTTTTCATTACTATATTGAATATTAAGTCTATTATTATTATATTTCAAAATTTTTTTATTACTATATGATTGATTGGGATTTGATTGTATTGTAGAGTTTGTTTTTATTGTTGGGTTATTCCAAAAATTATCTATTTGGGTTGGTTCATATGAATAATCGTCCAATACAAGCATTACCTATTAGTAATATTATTATTGTCTAAATTATAGGAAACATAAATCAATTTTTATTCTAAGAAACTATCTACTAGATTTTTAGAATAAGTTTTTTATTTTTATAACTTTACGGATCAATCTGTATTTCTTGTAAAGTTTTATAGAATTTTAGAATTGCTAATACATTAATTTCGTCTCTTCCAAATGTTTTTAATCCATATAATTTATAATTAAAAAATCCAAGTATCTCTCTTCTAATTTTTATATGATCGTCTGATTCTAATATGTCTATTATATTTTCAACTTCAATGTCATAATATCTATCCTTAAACATAGCTAGGCATTCCTCAATATAGTCTTTCTCATTTAATGCAAATGGCATTCCTAAATAACAGTCTGATTTATTTATTTTATCATATGGTAATCCGTCTATATTTGTTTTTGTTTTACCTGTATTAATCATTAATTTACTATTATTTAAATATTCTATTAATGATTCAACTAGTTCCTGTGCATTACTCGTATCTTTAAATTCTAAATACATATCATCAACAAATGTATTAATTAATACTTGACTGTCACACTTTTCTTTATTCATCCATTCGAAAATAAGTTGTTCAATTAGTAGTGAAAATACTATTGTACTGGATGGTAGTCCAGTTGCAATTGATTTATTAAATTTAATCGTTTTCGAGTTAAATTTTATACATCGGCTGGTATTCAAAAACATATATTGTTCTACAATTTTATCAGCAGAATTTTTATTTATTTTTCTAGTTAAATTTTTAATTAATAATCCTTTTAGTACATCCCAAGAAACACTATCAAATGCTTTTCGAATATCAAGTAATATTATCTTGGACCCATTTTTAAATTTAGATAGTTTCTCAAATGCTAAATCACGAATTGAAATAGTAAATGTTCTATCAAAATTATTTCTAACAATATTTTTGTCTGGAAGGGAATTATTTCTTGTTAAGGTTGTTATTAAACTATTAGTCCAAAATTTATCCAATATTTTAAAACAGTTACTGTGATTACTTAAAAATCTAAAATTCTTTGGATCTTTATCCTCACCATTTTTATGTTTTATAAAAATTGTTGCATATTTGATATTATCAAATAAAGTAGTTCTAATACTATTATATCTAATTAAATCATTTAAACATAGATACAACTCTAAACATTGTTTCTTATTCATAATAATACTCTTTTTTGTTAATGACATTTCTTTCTCAAGTGCATTATTATAACATCCAAAGTTTCCTTTAAAAACTAAATTATTGGAAACTTTTGATAAAGTATTCTTAAAATTAGTCAAGTCTTTTATACCATAGTCTTTCACACCATAGTCTTTTATTGTCTCTTCTTCAGTTATATTTGAACTGTCGCGACATATTTCTTCTTTCCAAAGCTCACTCAAGTATTCTACCATACTTTCATCTGAACCTCTATAGTTAATAGTTGGATTAAACAACTTTGCTTCATACGGTTTACTCATAATTTTATTATTACTTTTTTAAGATGATATAGTTTATTTATCAATTTTTATTTTTTAGCGTAATGAAGTATATAAATAAACTATAAATAAACTATAAATAATTCACTTGATAATTATCTACACCTCGCAATTCTTATACTGAACCGGAAAAGGAATTACATCTCTTATATTTTCCATACCAGTAAATAACATACATAACCTATCAACTCCTAATCCAAAGCCACCATGAGGAACAGTACCAAACTTCCTCAAGTCGGTATAAAATGTTAGTTTAGTTTCATCTACTCCTTTTTGTTTCATCATTGATAATAATTTATCATAATTTTCCTCTCTCATAGAACCGCCAATTAATTCTCCTATTTTATAAGGCATTAGTAGATCGAAAGATTCACATGTACCATCTTCACATTGTCGCATATAAAAGCTCTTAATTTTGATTGGCCAATGTGTTACAAAAACTGGTCCCTTAAAATATTCTGTCAGCCAATTCTCTGCTTCAGAAGATAAATCTTCACCTTGTTGTAGTTTTCCTTTCATATCTGAAGTTTGAAATAATTCAATAGCATCATAATAAGTAATACGATGAAATGTTGTTTCTCTTATTTCTTTAATACGATCAATAATACCTTTTGAAATAAATTTATCAAGACCTTCTAATTCACTAGAACATGTTTCTAGTAAATAATTAGCTAAATATTTAATATATCTTTCACCAACCATCATCAAATCATTTAGATCAATAAAAATATCTTCTATTTCCAAATGTGTAAATTCAGAAACATGTTTAGATGTAGAAGAATGTTCACTTCTGAAACTCTTGTTAGTAGTATATACTGCTCCTAATGCACATGAAATAGCTTCTAGTTGCAATTGAGAAGATACAGTTAGAAAAACTGGCTTACAAAAATGGTCTCGAGACCAGTCATACTTACCGTCCTTAACTGGTAGTTTATTAATATCTGATAGATCATGTTCTGTTAACTGAAAGACACCTGCACCTCCTTCGCACTCGTTGATAGTAATAACATTTGGGTCCAGATGAAAATAGTCTTCTTCTTTAAAAAACTGATGTGTTCCTTGAGTAATCGCTGATTTAATCCTAAAAACATTTCCAAAAGTGGCTGTCCTAGTTCGCAAGTGAAGATAACCTCTCAAGGTATCTAGGTTCATTTTAGTTTTGGCCAATGGATATTCTTCTGGGTCAGCACCTCCTATAATCTCAACTGAAGAAACTTGAACTTCAACTCGTTGACCCTTTGCTGGTGATTCTACTAACTTACCCATAGCTTTGATAGAGCATCCAGTATGAATTTTACTGGATACATCATCGTCAACTTCTTCCCAAATTAATTGAATACCATCTGTATTTGACCCGTCTGTACATTTAATAAATGACATATTCTTTTGCTTACGACAAGTCAATACCCAACCTGAAACAGTTATCATATCGCCAATCATACTATCTTTTAGAATTTTGTTGATTTTCATTATTTTAGTAAACATTTAAATGTTTAATAGAATAATAATCAATTTTTATTGGAAATAGAAATAAAATTTCTATTTATGTTTGTTTACACTATGTGTAAACAAATGGTGCTAAGTTTTCGCTGGAAATAGATAGTCCATCCAATTTTTATTATAATTTTATGTAGTATTAAGAACAACTTTCAAATAAGACTATTTATATTCCAATCTTGTCTAATCTTTTCTGACGAATATTAAGCAGAAACTCAATCGCATAATTTACAGTGGAAGTAACATAATTTGGGGAATATGATTTTTTTAATTTCATTAATAAATTTAATATTGTCGAATATCTTGAAGTAACTACAATTGAACTTGCACATAAATAAGATTTGACCAGTTCTTTATTTTCATCAATACATCTTCTCATTGACATAAAAAACTTTAAATCAAATGAATTAATTTCAGATATATCAATTATAAAGTAAAATAATTTTTTACTATTTAATATTTTTAAAAAATCTTTTTTAAACTCAATAACTTCTTCCTCTTTAATAATTCCTTCAAATTTAAAATGATGTAAATTTAGTTCATCATTGGTATATTTATATTTATACATTAAAATTAATTATATATTTAAATTTATGATATTATTAATTCGTTTTAATTTATTTAAATAAACTATATTTAAATAAATAAATATTATTAATTTAATGGAAAATAAAATCTTAGACAATTCTGAGAAAAAAAGAATTTTAGATAAATTTGAAGAATATATTAAAGAAAGAACCGAACATCATCTGGGATATCCTTATAATTTAAATTTTAATTATGAAGAATTAAGTAGATTTTTTAAATATTCAATAAATAATTTAGGAGATCCATTTAATGCTTCTAATTATGGAGTTCATTCTAGACAATTTGAATTGGAGATTCTAGAATTTTTTTCTAAATTATGGAAATTGGATGATTATTGGGGGTATGTTACAAACTCTGGGACAGAAGGAAATTTACAATCTATATTAGTAGCACGTGAAAATTTACCAGATGGTATATTATATACATCATCGGAAAGTCATTATTCTATTTTTAAAGCTGCACATTTTTATCGAATGGAAGCAAAATCAATTCCTACGTCTTGGAATGGATGCATGCGGTTAGATCTATTAAGAGATGAAATTAGTAAAAATAAAGATAAACCAGTAATAATAAATGTTAATATAGGTACTACGGTTAAAGGAGCTGTTGATAATATTGATGGAATTATTGGTGTGTTAAAACAAATGAATATTCCGAGAGAGAAATACTTTATTCATTGTGATGGTGCATTATTTGCAATGATGCTACCTTTTTTAGATAGGAAAAATAAATTAACAATTGATTTTACTATGCCTATTGATTCGATTGCAATATCTGGTCATAAATTTCTAGGAACTCCAATGCCATGTGGCGTGATGTTAACTAGAAAAAATTTAATGACACCCTTATTAAAACCAATCGAATATTTAAATTCGGTTGATAGTACTATAACTGGTTCCAGAAACGGATTATCTTCCTTATTTATTTGGAATGTTATACAAGATAAGGGTATAGAAGGATTTACAACCGATGTAGAGAATATGATGACTAATTCAAAATATCTCGAAAAAGAATTACAAAGAAGAGGAATTTCTGCTTTTAGAAATAGTTTGTCAAGTACTGTGATATTTGAGCGGCCTAATCAAGAGTTTATTTTAAAATGGCAATTAGCGTGCACTGGAGATATAGCACATGTCGTAGTGATGCCATCTGTAGATAAAGGAAAATTAGATTTATTTCTAAAAGAAGTTGATAACTTGGTCTTTGAGAAGAAATGTGTTAAACAATATATGGATAGATACTGTCAATGCGAGGATTGTAAACCCCTCTAATTTAGATAAAAGTGTTTGTGCTAAAGTAATCTCTACTTATAGATAAGTGTTTATTTACCTTTCCATTCTTCTCTGATACCACCATCCTTTTTGTACTTATCACTTGATGTACCCATGTTGGCTTCATTTTGTTTATCTTGACGAGCGTTTTCGACATCTTGTGCTCTACGCTTTGATTCTCCTTCGGCTGCTGATGCACGTGGAGGATTTGATCGTGGTGGTTGAGAGTTTTCTTGAGACCCTGTACCACCTGTACCACCTGTACCACCTGTACCACCTGTACCACCTGTACTAATCACAATATTATTCTTTAGTTCAAGATACTTGCTTTTATATTTTAAATACTTAGATTTAAAATCCATATAATATATCTTATATATTTTATAAATCTAAAGTATTTAAATTTGAAATAATATACTTAATAATGTTATTGTTATTTTATTACTATAAATATAAAATCGATATCAATCGCACCAAGTGTTTGTATTTTATACTTGATATACATTTAAAAATGACGATATTAATTACTTTTACTGAATACCATAATATGTTTACTATCTATTGATTCGATAGATATACGACTAAATCCATTTATATTCCATTGATACGATGTAACTTGTTCAGTATTTTTATTAAAATCACCACCTATATAAATCTCAGTAATAAGGTGTTCCTTTAAAATTTTATTAATATATTCATTTAGAATAGGTAGATCGTGATTTTCTGTTGTGCCATGTAAATTTATAAATAGATTTGCTCCAGATTTTATATAATTAAAGTATCTTGTAGTAAAATATATATTATATATACATTCTCTTATTAATGTAGAATAACTTTTCTTAAATATATGAGTAGAATCTTCTATTTTCTTTTCTATTGTATAATCTTGTGTGCCTCTAGCTTCGTTTGGAAATCTTCTAATTTTAAATATCATATTACCGTACGGAGAGTTTAAAATTTGTGATGTATTTGCTTTAGTATAGTTAATTGTAGTTTTTGGTGTATATATTACAAATTTCACTTCCAAATCGTATTCAACATTATATATTAGTTCTGATATTTTATCTCTGATTAATAAATTGCCATCTAAAGATATATTAGCACAAAATTCTTGTAGTCCAATTATTTGTATACCTTCATTTGCATTAATTATTTTCTTTATTTCCATAAAAATACGCTTATACCGTTCTAATAATGTTAGTTGAATTGATGAATTATTTATTCTTTTTTCATTATCCTCTTGATTTTCTATATTCCAAACTAACATTTTTCCAAAAATAAGTGGTTCGTGATTAGATAAAAGTAAATTACCAGTATATTTTGGAATATGGTCCACTAGTGCGCCACCATATACTTTTTTTAAATCTAAATATTTTTTTTTATATTTCAAATAATTTTTAAAATAATTATGTTCCATTACTTTAATTTATATTTAATATTCTTTTGAAGATCTTTATGAAATAAGTGTTAAATTAACAAATGCATTTAAACTCTTAAAACATTATAATCTAATATATGTTTCTAGTAGACAAATACCAAAAGGATAGTAACTATATAACATGTCATCAGGATATTATTGAAAAATTATTAGATACATTTGATTCTCATCAAAAGATTTACAAAGAATCATCTGAGTTAGTAAAAAAAAATAAATCAGAATTTAGAAAAATAATAAAAGAATTAGAAACTAAAAGTTGGAGATATTCCAATCTTCAACATTTAGTACTATATGGACCAAAAGGATGTGGTAAAGAGTATGTTGTAGACAATTTATTAAAAAAAATATATGGAAATATAGAGACAAAGGAAATAGAATATATAATTAGTGGATATAGTAATTCGAAAGAAAAAGTAATGATAAATCAAAGTAAATATCATATTATAATTGAACCTAATAATAATGGATTTGACAAGTATTTAATTCAAGAGATTATACAAGAATATGCCAAGACAGAAAATTTAACAATATTCAAATATAAAAAATTATTTAAGATTGTAATAATTAACAAAATAGATAATTTATCATATTCAGCCCAGGCTTCTTTGCGAAGAACCATGGAAAAATATGCAGATACATGTAAATTTATATTTATATGTGATCAATTATCAAAAATTATAGAACCATTAAGAAGTAGATGTCTATTAATAAGAGTCCCTTTACCAAGTGATGTACAAATTATCGAAACAATAACTCAGATTTCTTTATTAGAAAATATAAAACTGGAAAAGAATGATTACAAGTATATTTTAGATAATTGTGAATCTAAGGTTAATAATGCGATTTGGTTGTTGGAAATGAAAAAATTTAATGTTCCAAATACTCATTCTTGGAAATTAGTAATAGATAGTATGGTAAATATATTAATTGAAACGGATGAATTAAATAATAAAGTAATAACTGAATTTATTAAAAATATAAGAGAATATTTTTATATCTTGTTTATAACTAATATTGATGTTAAGAAAATATTAACTTCTTTGATGGTTTCTATAATAGAGAAAGTAGATAATATTATATTAAAACATGAGATTATAGAAATTATATCCAAGTATGAATTAAGAATATCACAAGGGACCCGACATATTGTACACTTAGAAGCAATGATGATAGACGTATTAACTTTTTTATATAAGTCTAAGAATAATGATATTCCAAAAGATAAAACGATAGAATATATTATTTAATATTTTTAAAAATATTTAAAAAACAAAATTTGATTAAATTATATATATTTTATAAAATCTAATAAAATATATATGAGTAAAGATTTATCATGGATTGATTTAGATGAGAAGATTAATTTAATATATAATTTTAGTAATAATGATTCGATGAAATCGTGTCATCAAATAGAATCAATAAATATAAATAGTATTAAATTAGAAGATATTAAAGTTCCTTCAGATAATAAATATAATGAAATAATTTTAAATGATATTATAAATGCAAAATTTCAATTAATAAAGTTTCATAATAAAAGTTTAATTTCAATATTTAAAAGATATTCAGAAGGATTTCCTATTAATATTAACATAAGTCCTTATAATAATAAAAAGGAAATAGATAATATTCTTAGTGATAATAACAAAGATAGTTTATTTTCCTATATTTTGAGTCAGTTGGTATTAGAAGAAAAAACTCGACATATTTTGCTTCCAATTATAAATATTGATGTAGAGTTTTCTAAAATAGAGGATATATTTAAGCCTTATCCTATTTATAAAGAATATACTGAGCTTCTAGAACAAAAAGAAATTTCCAATATATTCTCAATGCGAACTAAAGCTCAATTTACAGATGCGGTAAATTTAATGGATTATTTGAGTTCTAACAAGGATCAAGTAAATTACAAAATTATATTGTTTCAAATTATTCACACATTAGCCGTTATACAAAAAGATTATCCTGATTTTATACATAATAATTTAAAATTAGATAATATTATTGTGGAGAAGTTAAGAAAAGATAAATCAATGAAATATATTTTTGCAAATACTGTTTTTGAAATAACTAGTAAAATATCAATTAAAATATCATCATTTGATAAATCAGAATCTGATAAAATATTAAAGGGAAGTTTAGTATCAAAAGGTAATAAATATAGCGATTTATTAGTATTCTTCAATAAACTTTATAAACATAGTAATTTTAAATATATAGACTCTGAAACATTAGAGTTTTTAGATAGGATATTTCCAAAAAAATTAATTGGTACATATAAAAGTGAAGAATTATATACACCAAGTGACTTGTTAAAAGATAAATATTTTATATCATTACAAAGAAATTTATCCGAAAAAAAATCTTCTAATCAAACATATATGAAAAACATTTTAGAAAACAAAAAAAATAATAATTTCGTAGTTAATTTAGATTCTGATTCAAAAAGCATATTAGGAAATCAAAGTTTGTCAGAAAGCGATAATAGTATATTTAATAATATAACTGTTAGTTCGAATACTGATACTATAGATTCTAGTATTTCAGATAAAAAATATAAAAGAGTAGAGGTAAATAAAAATATGTCTAGAAAAGTAAAACAAAAAGGAGGGGATAGTAAGATATTTAGAAAAAATATTGACGATGTAACTATACTGACAAGAGAATTAAAAATTGATCAAAAAAGTGAACAAAAAATTGATCAAAAAAGTGAACAAAAAATTAATCAAAAAGGTGGAGACTTGAGATCTAATTCAGCTCCTTTTAAGAAAGAGAAAAATAATCCATATTTAACTAATGATGCTAGGGCAACATATAGTAAAAGAAAAGAAGAAGATCCTCAAAATCATGGACCACCATTATTAGCTGAACAAAAAGTGTATGATACTACTAATAATAGTAAACCACCACCTTCCTATATACCAACTGATGTAGCAGCATATAATCCATTTTATGCTCATGCTCATCCTTTATATCCATATGAAACAAAAACAAATCCGGTCCATGTTGTTAAACCTGTAAATATTTCTTTTTCTAATCCAGTAGGAGGTAGTCATATGACTATTAATAGAGTTTACGAAGATATGATTCCAGGTGATAGATTTACTTTTAGTTTAAGGTCTACGTTTGAAAGAAGACAGTTACATAATTATGTTAGAAGTATGATTTTAGAAAATGGAGATGGTGAAGAGTTAAGTATATCAGCAGGTAAGAAAAAATCATTATTATCACATATTAGATTATTGGAGATTAATCCCTATAATATTGGTAAGAATCCATATAAATCATTATCTAAAGGATTTTTGTTATATACCTCAGCTTATTCTATTAGATATAATCAAGAGAGAGATAAGTTAGATATTGCTAAACAATCAATGGGTATTAATGTAAGAATTTATGAGTTAAGTTATGGAGCAATAAATTGTTTTAAAATTAATGATAGAATTGATATGAACAATTTTGATATTTGGAGAGAAATTAAATATTATGAATACATTAGAGAAGATATATTAAAGAGAAAGGTTTCGCCAAATTTTGTTAGTTTACATTTATACACAACTGATAGTACTTCCAATATAGATTATCAAAAGTTAAGCGCTCTTAAATATCAAAGTTATCCAAAAGGCCAATATCATAAAGAATTAAAAAATCAAGATAAAGTTAATAATCTACATGAATTGGATCCTCTTGAGTTTTTAATGTTGTCATCTTATGGAATGAATAAAAAAACAATGATAGATACTACTAAACGTATTCATTCATCTCAAAGTACAGAAAAGAAAGCTAGAGAAACGGCAAAATATTTAGGTAGAAATAAATATATTGAAGGTTCTGGTCAAAATTATAAATGGACACAGACCGGAATTGAATTTTTGGTAAGTAAAGGTTATTTTACATTTGTAACTAATACTGCTAATCAACCAAGAGTAGGAAGTAGGGCAACACCAGATGAAATCAAAGTTTTATCAAATATAATTGGTAAACAAGATTTGACTACTTATACAGGAAGTTCTTTAGTAGCATTAACTGAATCACCAAATAGTAATATATTAAAATGGGCTTCTCCATTATCTGATGATTTTGGGACTGTTCAAAAAATGGTGGAAACTGGATATCATACACCTGACGTTTGGAGATCAATTTTATTTCAATTAGTATATGCTTGTGCTGTTTTACAAGAAAAAGAGATTTATTTCGAGAAATTTTCACTAGAAAACAATATATATATAAAAGATTTGTTTACTAATTCCGAGAAAAGAGATCATTGGATATATAAGGTAGACAATTTTGAATTTTATATTCCTAACTATGGATATTTACTAATGATTGATTCTAGATTTGTTGATGTTATGGATGATAATACAAAGGTATACTTGGACAAATCATACGAATCTGAACAAGAAGCCCCTACTTATAAAATACAATCTGAAAAATTATACGGTAATAAAAACACAGATACATCTACAATAAAGACGAATATTTACCATGATTTTAAGAAGATGATTAATCCAGATAATTTTAATAATAATTTAGAAAAAATAGGAGGTGAAAGACCCGACCAAAGTATATTACAGTTATTAAGTGCTATCTATAATGATAATAGTACGACATTTACTATTCTAGATTTATTAAAGAAACACTTTGTAGAATTTCTTAATAACCGTGTTGGAACATTATTAACACGCGAAGAAATAAATATTTTACCTCTAATTCCCAGATTCGACTTTGAAGAAGGTGAAATGATTATATATCAAGAAAGATATGATGAATATAGATGGGCAATATATTTAGGTAATGGAACTAGTAATATGAAAAAGATAGTAGTTTCTAATGATAAGAGAGATATATTCCAACCAAAAGAGGTCTACGGTCATACTTTATTTAAATTTCCAGAAGGAGAGACAATAAAACAAAATACTGTAAATGGTATTAGGTATGATTCAAATTTTACAATTGAAACTTATAACTTTAATAATTAAATATTATATTTAAAAATCTTTTTTCTATAATATTTTAATAGTATGTCAAAATCATGTCCACAGAATATAGAGGATTCGGTTCTTGAAAATCCTAACTTTGATATTAAACAATTACCCATTGCATATTTTAATGAAAATAAAAATTCGGAGGAACTAAGGGACCAGTTTATAAAAAACACAATTAAACAAAGCGAAGAGTGTATATCTGATTTAGCTAAATATTTTTTCGGCGATTGTAATATTGAACTAATTAATAAACAGATAGTTTTAAAAGTTTATAATTTAACAAATAAAAAGTATTTTATAGGCTTTCAAAGTAAAGATAATTTATTGATTGTTATGAGATATATATGGATTGAATATTCAAAAAATCTAGACTTCCAGATTAAAGAACAAATAACAGAATTGAATAATATGGTTGTTAAAGATATTTTGCCTAATATTATTACCAATATTGAACAACATTATGGATATATAAAAGACTACCAAGCTAGAGAGAATAGTAAATTTAAAGTAAATGATTTACCAGTAAGTACCAAGATGACACGAGGCACAATTGAGTTACCATCAATGTCAGAAACTTTTCATAATGTCTATAGTGATACCAATCAAACAAAATGTAATAGACCAGTTCTTAAACATCAACCACCAAAAAAATCTAATTATTCTTTCAATTATGAACCATTACCAGAAAATTATGGTGAAACTTCTTTTGGTAGATTAAAATCTGATCTAGAAATAAACCCAGGAAACTGTAAAATAACTCAAGATAAAGATATGTATGTTAATGGAAGATGTAAATCTGATAATTCATACAAGTGAATTTAAAATATTTTAAAATTAATTAAGATTAATTAATTTTAAAAACTATTTTTGTAATGTTTAAATTTACTTGTATAAATTTAGATAAGAATTTGTCCTTGAGTACTGTCGCGAGCTAATTGGTAAACAAAGATGGTACCTCTAGTTTCGCCCATTTCGGAAAAGGAATGACCAATTTGACCAATACCTGGTTGACCATAGATTTGAGTACAAGGTCTGTTATGGTTATTAATAGCTCCAGGTCTGAAATCGACAACACCCATTGGGTCATAGTGGAAGAATTCTTCTTGGTTTTGACCCTTGGATGGGTCAGCATGAATCATAACAGCAGTAGAAGAACCTACAACAATGTTTTGGTTAGGGATGTTTTTGTTTACTTCGTTAAGAACAATAGATCTTAAGTTGTATTGGTCACCTCTGATTGGGATTTGAGTACTGAAGTTAACTTGTCTTTCGTTTAATCTCTCGAATCCAGAAAGAGCTTGAGGTAATTGACCAAAGTTGAAGGGGTGGTGACCGTGAACTCTCATGACATTAGCTCTTCTGTCAACGTAGAAGATAAGTAAACCTCTGGAGTAGATAAGGTCAGTGTGTTTTGGTACAACATGGTTACCTTCAAGGAAGAATTGACTTTGAGATAAAGCATCATCAAGGTTAACTGGGGAGTTATCAGTTAAGTTAACTGGTAATCTTAAGTTAATCATAGGAACAGTGGTAACTACAGGTCTAATGGTTTGATGGTAAGGGTTAGTAGAAAACATTTGGTAGACTGGGGAAGTAGCTACAACTGTAGGTCTGTAAGAAAAGCATGACAATAGTCTCTTAATGACAGTTCCGTCATGTCTTCCATAAACAAGGTCTGGGTTATCGTATCTGTTTAGTTTACAGATATCGACGGCATTAATAAATTCTCTGAAAGAGGTGTTATAGTATTGACCATTTCTTAAGTGTAAAACAGAGTTCCATAATTGATGTTGTACGTTGATTCTGTTAAGTAAATCTAAGATTGGGGAAGCATTGTTGCAAACAACATCATTAGGGTCAGTTACTAAAGAGTAGAAAAGCTCATAATCAGGTCTAGTGGTTAAAGCCTCGTCTTGGTATCTAGACTTGACTACGCTAGCCATGTTAGAATATAAAAAGTGTTGTTCTACGTTGTCAATTTTAGGGAAGAAAAGAGCAGCAATTACTGGGTGAACGTGCTCTCCAGGTCTGTGTCCTAATGTTCTTTCATAAGAACCAGTGACGGCTTCATAGTCACAATCGTTGTATTGAATAGATTGTAACATAACTTGAGCATGTAATGGTCTATTAACTTGGTAAAGTTTTAAGATTTCTTGCAAGTGTTTGTAATCAGAATCAGTTGCTTTTAATTTAGCACCGTGACTGTCAAAACTCATAGTACCAAGTACTTTAGCCATATTAGTTGCAGGAGCCATAACATCCTCGGAACCAGTACCAACAAGTTCTTGTTCGTAAATTCTTTTAAATTCAGAAAATTCTTCATCACTTAATGCATGCTTCTTCTTGAATTTTTGTGCCTTTTCTAAAAGCATGTGGAATGGGTAGTTTTGGTTACTGTATTTTTCTCTGATTAATGTAGCAAATTTTTTGGCTCTTTTCACAATTTTGGTGTGTTTTTCAAGGTATAGGTTTTGGATTTGATCAACTAACTCTTCATTATCAAACTTGCTTCTAAGTTTAATGAATTCGTTGGTATCAACTTTACCCTTGGTTTTTTTAAAAAGACGACGAACTTCGTCATCAACGGTGTTTTTATTGCCGGAAGGCTTTGTTCTAGAATAACTTGAATTATCCATATCTTGTATATATTAAAATAGAAAAAAAATTAAAAATCTAAATATTTTTTTTAAATATTTAATTTCTATGGTTTAAAGTTATAAATTATATTGAATATATATATATGAATAATTTATGGATTAATAAATATAAACCAGCTGATTTAAATCAAATAATTGGTAATAAAAATCAGATTAAGAGAATAGAAGAATGGTTAAAAAACATGGATACTCTAAAGAGTATGTCATTAATTGTATCAGGAAATCATGGAATTGGAAAATCCTTAACATTAAAATATATTTTAGAGGAAAATGGTTATTTAGTAAAAATCATTTATCCAAATGAGATTAAATTATATAGGAATGATGGAGATTTTAAAGACTTTTTTAATTATAGAAATTCCATTAGAAATAAAATAGATTTTTCTTCGGATAAGTGTAAGAAAAAACTTGCTTTAATATTCGATGAGACAGAGTCAATTACATTAACAAGTGAAAAGAAATTTATTACTGAAATATTTAAAATGAATAATAAGAAAAAAGTATTTCCCTTGATATTCATTTCAAATAATCAACATAGTAAATTACTCAATGATCTAAAGAAAAATTGTTTAGAAGTAAGATTCGTACCACCTGCTAATTTTGAATTAAAAAATCTTATTTGTAAAGTATTAAATGAGGAAAACATTAAAGTAGAAAACAATCAAGTTATTGATCTATTGATTGAATTTTCTCAAAGTGATATCAGAAAATTAATTAATATCTTACAAGAGTTAAATTATCATTTTAATAATAAAATAATTACAGAAGAAGATTATTATAAATATATAAAACTATCAAAACAGAAATATAATGAACTTGGGTTATTCGAAACAACATTAGAGATTATTAATAATAATAAAAGTTATGAGGAAATTAATCAATTTTATGAAAATGAAAAGGTTCTTCTTCCTTTAATGATTCATGAAAACTATCCTAAAAAAGTATTATGTAAATCAAAATTAGATACTGTAGAAACATTGGAACAGATAAACCATATATGTGACTCTATATCTATAGGAGATAATATTGAGACGAGTATTTATACTGATCAAAACTGGTTCTTGCAAAAAATTCATTGTTTTTTCTCTTGTGTAAATACGAATTATTGGATAAATCACAGTAAAACAAAAGATATAAAATTGACAGATATAAAATTTAGTTCTGATTTAAATAAAACATCACTAAAAAATATTAATAAGAAAAACATTAATAATTTAAGCAAACTATTACCAAATAAATCTCTTGAGGAAGTATTGTATATTAATAAAATATGTAATCATTTGGTAAATAATAATAAAGTTGATGAGATAATAAACATATTAAAATATTATAATCCAAATTTTAACATTAAAGATATTGAATTATGTATTAAAATTGATAAATCTTATGATTTTATAAAATTTAACTCCAAAGAGAAGAAACATATTAATAAACTAATTGATTCAATATAAAATAATAATTAGATATACTTTTCAGTAATTTTAGATATATATATTAATTGCAAGTTTTCTGAACTATTAAATTTTCCATCTATAAAATATAAATCCTCACTTAAATAGAGTATTAACTCTTGTATTAATTTTATATCATCAACCTCTACTATAATACTATCTTGAGTTAAAAGTTGATGATATAACATCATTATTTTATTATCAGAATTTTCAAATAAATGTGAAAAAGCTTTAATTTTATCTATCTTCTTTATGATTCTTTTATCTACCCCAGGAATCATATATGCCCACATAAATATACCACTTTGTCTAACTATACCATAAAAATTATAGGTGGCTGATAGAATTTTAGTATCATTATTAAACATAATTATTTCAGTGGTTTCTTTATCAAATTTAATAGTGTAGTGTTTTTTCTTATCTAATATCTTGGCCATTTTATTAAACTTATCATTAGAAATTTTCTTAATATCTTTTAAAATTTGTATATTATGGTCAGGAGAAATCTTTTTATTAGATTTATTTTTCATTAATATATTTAATAAAAAATATTTTAAAAATAAATTATTCTATTAAATATATTTAAAACTTTTCTCATAGTTTATATATGTCATATCAATTACAAGGTTCTGAAATAGAAGACAAGAATATAATAATATATACTATTATTATTGCGGTTATCTTCTTCTGCTTTGTTTTACCAACTTTAGAAAAGAAATTTAATGAAGAACAAAATGAAATAAGAGAGAAGATGGAATCTTTAAGAGGTGGTAAAATTATAAAATTAGATACTAATAAATGTTCAAGAGAATGCTGTCTTCATACACAATGGCCAGCCCCTCATATGCCTAAGAAGAAGAGTGATAAGTATATTAGTACCAATTTTATGTGTAATAACGGCGGATGCCTATGTGTAAGCAAAGAAGATAAAGCTTTTTTATCAAAGAGAGGTAATAACTACATGGGTTGTGCAAAAAAGAAATAAATTTTAAATTTAATATTAAAATGTTTAATAAGTTTAATATAAAATTTTATTTTCTTAATTTTTAATATATGAATATATTAGTCGAAAAAAAAAAAGAATTTACAGTAAGAATAATAAATATATTATCACCTTTAATATTTGAAGGCTTAACTTCCATTTATAATAAAGCAAATGAAATATCAAATTCTGATAACGTTTTAAAAATATTTCAATCGTTTCTCAAAAGAATTCCAAAATGGACCGATGAATTATTAACACAAGAAATAAATAGAATAAAAACAAATAGCAAAGACTTTGATTTATTATATGATCTAATAAGAGCGTGTATTAAAGCAAATTTATATATATTAACCTGTTCTCCTAATAGTAGTAATAAAGTTAATATTAATCCAGAATATTATAATACAATAAACTTTTCTAAATTTATACATAATATTTACATAGAATGTGCCAGAGAAGTTTGGAATAATCCATATTTATTTTATCATAATTATACTGGAATTGAAATAAAAAGAAACCAACGAGATACTCTTCAATTAATTAAAATATGTATTGAAGAATCTATAAGAAAAATGTTACCATTAAAACATGTTCTTGAAATATATCTAGGTGATGATCTTATTGAACAAGTACCTGATGATAATTTTGAAAAAACTATAACAGAAGTTGATGAGAGAAATTTAAAAAAACTTTTAAAACAAGATTTAGAAAATGAAGATGATAATATTGACGATGAAAATGATAATATCGATGATGATACTAAATATAAAAATCAAGGAATAATATCTATTAATTCTAATTTTTTAGAACAACCTAAAGAATCTATAAATAATTCAATTAAGAAATCTTCTAGTACTAGTAATGGTAATATTAATGTTGATGTTGCAAAAGATTCTACATCTACAGTTGATAAAGAAAAACATGCTATAAATGAATTAGCACAAATGGGTGGTAATAAAGATATAACATCGTCTAGTAAAGGATTAAATTCTAAAATATTAGATATTTTAAATGATAAAAATTTAGAATTATCTGATAATGGTACTTCTGAAAAAAAGGTGGAAAAGAATAAAAAATTATCTGAAACAAGTTCCGAAGAATTAATTTCCAATAACATGGATAGTAATTTAAAAAAATTAATCAAAAACGATTTAGGTAATACGGAATCGGAATCATCAACAAATTTCAAACCAGAAACTACCAAAAACGGATATCAAGAAATATTTTCAAACTCAAATCATGAGAATTCTACAAACTCGCACCAAAAAAATGAAGAAATAAATAAAAACAAATTTTTTAATAATTATTTACAATTTTAAAATTCGGGTTATTATATCTAAATTCTCGATACCAATAATTATTTTTAAACTGTACCAAGTATTGTTTAAAAATAAAAAGTTTATTAATTTTTAGTTTATTAATTATTAGTTACTTTGATTGATGGACATACCATGTCTAACATTCCAAATGAAATGGAGGATATTAAACCTATCATAATAATTTCTTTAGTTTCTATTGGTTGATTAGGAATATATCTAACAGCTACTAAAATTATAAATCCCATAAGAACATATTTAATAATTCTTTTTGATTTTTCAAGTGCATTAAGATTATTTTTTGTTATACTATTTTCTTTTTTAGGAGAATTCTGCATTATTAGTTTATATGAGAAAATTTTTTCTTAAATTAATTAATGAACAATAAAATTATATATTTTATGGTCGGAACATTTGTTTTAATATATTGGTTCCAATCTATAGATAAAAGCTTTAATAAAAAAAATAATTTTGAAAAGTTTAAAATCCCTGTATTGTCAAGTGCATTGGTTGGTCTAATATCACAATATATATGCGGTTATACTGATTTAGAATTCATATCTTCTCATTCTAACCAAGAAATATTTACTGAAGTAGCCAATTTCTAATATTAGGTTTGTGTGTATAATATGTTTGAAAATATATAGTAATATATTTTCTAATATATAAATAATGAGTACAAGAGATGTAAAATACGGAGCATCACAGCTTAGATTAAAGAAATTTGATATAAAGGGGATGGTCGACCATGCTACAATTGCGATGATAGCAAAGAGAGCTTCTGGTAAAAGTTATGTAACAAGAGAAATTCTATATCATAAAAAAGACTTACCTACAGCTGTTGTTATTAGTAGAACAGAAAAATTAAATAAATTTTATGGTGAATTTATTCCAGACTCATATATTTTTGATAATTTCGAACCAGAAATATTAGATAGAATCTATAAAAGACAAGCTCGAGTTTCTGAGGATAATATAAAGAGATTAAAAAACGGGAAGAAAGCGAAAGATGATAGATTAATGTTAATTATGGATGATTGTATGTCTTCTAAAGGTAGTTGGGTTAAAGACCAAAATATTTTGGAATTATTTTTTAATGGAAGACATCATCATATTTCTTTTATTCTTACCATGCAATATTGTGTTGGTATACCTCCTGAAATGAGAAGTAATTTCGATTATATATTCTTATTAGCAGAAGATTTTATCTCTAATCAAAAAAGATTATATGAACATTATGCAGGAATGTTCCCATCATTTGATATTTTTAAACAAGTATTTGCTGAAGTTACTCAAAATTATGGTATTATGGTTATTAATAATCGAGTTCATAGTACTAATATTACCGATAAAGTCTTTTGGTATAAAGCAAAAACTGTTCCAAAATTTAAACTCGGTTCCAATAAATATATTAAATTTCATAAAAAGTATTATGATCCCGAATGGAATAAAAGACTTCCTATTTTTGATCCTACTGAAATATTAGCTAAGAAAAGAAACAACTTTAGAATTAATGTAAAAAAAGTCAAAGATGAATGAATTTAAAAAGGTTTATTTAAATTTAATCATTTTATAATGTGTTATTAAACAGCAATATTCTCTTCTATCTTAGAAGTTCCTAATTTTTTACTAATCTTCTTTTCATTCTTATATATATCCTCCTTCTTAATAGTTAATTCTTTGATTTGTTCATCTAATGATAATAACTTATTTTTTAGACTATTCACCTCGTTAGTATCGGTGGTCTCTGATATTCTTTGCTTGATCTCGTCAACTGTTGTATTTGATGTTTCAATTGATTTTTCAATACCTTCTCTCATATTCTTATATTTTCTCTCTTCGTGAAATAATTTGGATTTATCTTGGTTGTCCATGTATCCTTTCATAATACCATTCAGTTGTTCATTTGCATATTCTGGGTTACCAGCTGCTTCTGATGTTGTATCTGGGTCAAACGCTAACCATTTTCCCATTTCACCTACAAATACATTATGAATTGTATCTACACTTTGTAATTTCTTAGCATGAGCAGAAGCATCTTCTATATTTGAGAAAACTCCTCGAATTTTAATACCTGCTAGTGTAACCTTAGTAGCAGGATCAGTTAAAAAACTAACACAAACAAAATTTTGGTCTTTTGGTAACAGTGAATCTTCAGTTAGATAATCTTTACTTGACATTAAATAATATGTTGTATATTCTTTAAATTAAAATAATTTAATTAATTTTACTATATTTATTTGTATTATTAGTATAATTTACATTAGCATAAGTTGATATATTCTTATCTATAGTATCCTGATCACTATATCCCATCCAAACTGCCGGGTCTGAAAACATATTTCCAAATATTTTACTTGGTCGTTTACCATCATGTGTTTTTAACAAATCTTCCATTTTTCTTTTTTTATTATCTATACGGGCTTGTCTTACCATACTATCCTCTATTTTATAAGTATAAGATTTTGTAACATATACAGTCATTATTATGATTCCAAAAAAAAGAATTAATACTGATAAATTTCTTATTATATTCATTATATAATAATATATATTTTAAATATTTATTATTATGTAAACTCCTGAAATGGTTTATATTATAATAAATGTAAACTCCTGAAATGGTTTATATTATAATAAATGTAAACTCCTGAAATGGTTTATATTATAATAAATGTAAACTCCTG
>Ga0209632_10000344_pt1 | contig 49120 bp, 13 predicted proteins | sample COG_10_FD_184754 | JGI IMG/M metagenome (GOLD analysis project Ga0209632, IMG submission 184754) | Pelagic Microbial community sample from North Sea - COGITO 998_met_10 (SPAdes) (version 2) | ecosystem: Environmental > Aquatic > Marine > Neritic zone/Coastal water | place: Helgoland, sampling...
CGTTCTGGGAGAATTCGTGCCGCTACTACTGCAACCCCCTTGCCACAGAGTCCAGCGCGTTCCCGGCGGTCTGCTACGAAGCCGACGGCGTGACAATCCGGCAGGATTGCGTGTTCTGCTCCGGCCGCGCGGACAACTGTACGACCTTTACGGCGCAGCCCACGTGCAACTGTAGGGAAGGGTTTGCGGGGGACTACTGCGAATCGACGTGCGACGGATCGGCGACGTGCAACAATGGACGGTGCGTTTCCAACGACCTTGCGAACTGGTTCAACATAAAGGTGCCGGCATACCAGCGTAACCAGGCCCCGGCGGACGGCCGCACCGGGTCGTGGAGGTGTGCCTGTGACCCCCAAGACATTGGCCTGGCCGAGCGAGACGCCTACGAGGAGGGCTTCTACGCCCTTGCCACGTACGGGCTGGACCTGAAGACGGCGGAGGAAGCGTTGCCCCAACGGCCCGAGTACTTCGGGTTGCAGTGCTCCGCAGAGTGCCCCCGCGTCACGGAGGCGTGCGACGGCCGCGGGTTTTGCAAGAGCATCCCGACGGGACTCAGCACCGAATATTGTGACGTGGACAGCGACTGTAGCGCCCTCTCCGACGGGGCAGAGGACGTTGATCGTTACTGTTACCTTGAGAAGCGCCCTCGGTTTTTCAAGAAGTTGGTGAACCTCCCGCCGGCCACCCTCGCCGCTTGCACAGCCTCGGAAATTGAGTGGATTGGGTCGTTCGTTGACACCTACGACTGGGAGAGGTTTTGCTACAACTACGTCAGCCAGTCCATTCCCCCCGACACCCACTCCTCCGAATGCAAAGATTGCGACGCCCTCACGGGATCGACAGAACTTTGGGGCGCTGTGAACGAGAAATGTGCGGCGCTCGTACAGTATGCTAACTTCGAAACGCTCCAAGGCTTTACGGAAAAGTGCAGCGGGGAGTGCACTCAGGCCGTTGCAACCTTCGATTGGTACGACTTCTGCAACTTTCCAAACGAAGACTTTAACATTTGCCCGAGCGAGTGCACGGCGAGCTTCGAGACCGTGGACTGGGTGTCCAACAACGGGTTTTGCGGGACTCTGGAAGGCTTCCTACAGAACCATGCCTTGGTCGGGCAAGCCTGTGCCCCGTTCCGCGAAGAAGACGCCCTACGTGGCCGCGACCACGACCAGTGCACGCAGGTGACCGAGGGGACTAGCGAGTACGAGATCGCAACGAGCTGCTTTGTCCGTAGAGAGACGACCCTCAACGACTTTGGCGTTGCGCTCGTTCAGCCCTACTCCGGAACGGAGCACCAGATCCTGTGCCACGGTGTCGCGGCGGGAAAGCCACAGGTTTGTGGCGTGGAAGCCATCGGCGTTCGTTACAACACGACGACGGAAACAGGCGAAGCCTTCACGTACTGCCAAACCCTATACCCCAACGGCTGGTCCGACTTTGCGCGACAGGAGTACGTGGTGGAGACGCGGGCAACGAACCACAGCACCGATGAGTACACGACGGCGGCGGAGGCGGCGGTCCTGGTGCGCACCGCGGTGGAGGTCTTGGGGGGTGCCCTCGGCGATGCGTCCGTGGTGTTCTACGAAGGCCTCGATGGGGTCCGAAGGGAAGGCGTCCTTGTGGGAGAGTGCCGCCTGTCCGCCCCGCGGTGCCTCTACTGTGGCGATGGGGACAGTCTCCGGAACGGCACCGGGGCTGTCATTTTGCCAGAACAGAATCCCTCCCCGGAAAAATGTTGCGCGACTGGAATGTACCTACAGAAAAGCCTCGACGGCAACCGCTACTGGTGCCACGAGTTGAACAGCGTAGGCGTTGAGAATTGCCGCTACGACCGGTGCGCCGCAGCCGTTCAGTCGTACAACTGGAAGGCCACCCTTAACAAGTTGGACACGGTGTACGGACTTGCCGACGCCCCCATCCCCGCCCTGGAGCGTGCCTCGGTGCGCCGCGGCGTGCGCTTGGACGCCTACTGCGCCGCTCGCCTGACCTTGGATGATGCCGTCCGCGAGGGCGCCAGTGGGGTCAACGCCTTTCAGGAGTATTGCGAGTTTGTCAAAAGCGCTTCGCCCGTCTACGGCATCGCCAAACCTATTGCCACCTTTCTCTTCGACGCGGAGGAGGACGCCGTGCCGGAGACCATCAAGTTGGACGTTGCGAAGAAGAACTACTGGGACTCCAACGCCATCGGAGACGCCCTTGTTTCGTACGACGAGACTTTCTTCTTCGCCGCCCCCTACAGTGCCGCCATCCTTTCTCGCGCGGCGCGGGAGTTTGTGCTTCCCGCGGCGGCGGCCTCTGCCGTTTCGGCGTGGGTCTACCTTCCCGCGGAGCCGTACCGCTACACCTTCTTCATGGAGCTGGCAGACAGCCGGGGAAGCCTTCGATGGGCTGGGACGCCAGATGGAAATGCAGAGACGGGCAAGATTGCCCGCGTGGACGTCCGCCGTGGCGCACTCTACGTAAATTACGCACCGACCGACGTTCGCTTTGACAGCAACGTTGCGGAGTGGTACCACATTGTTGTTTACATGGATTGGGAAAACTACGAGGTGGCAGTCGAAGTTGGCGAGAGTGCTGCCGTCGTTCAGCCTATGCTCTGTCGCTCCCTTGCTAGCAATTGCATGGCCTATGAAGAAGAAGAAGTGTACGAAAATGCCCTCAACGGGGTCCTCGTAAAGCGCGCACACTCCTCCGCGGGGGTCTACGATGCCCCGTACACAGAAGGCAACGCCAGCGTGACGCTCGAGGGGTGCGCTGCTCAGTATCCGAACCTTCAATATTTTGCGCATTCTAGTGGGGTGTGCCACTTCTACAACTCCGACCCCACAGGGGCCGATTTCACCAGCACCGCATCGACGGACCCCACCCTGTACGTTTACCAACGCGTCGTCCCGCCTGCCCTTGCATTGAACCAAATCGAGGTGTCCAGCCCAGAGGGCGGCGCCGCACTGCACGACCTTCGCGCCGTCTCCGAGACGGTCGTCGGCTCCTACTTGAGCACGGCACTGAACGCGGGCGGCCGCAGCACCACAGTCTCGGCGGACGACTGCGCGGCCTTCGTTGCAAGGCCGACCGGGGCCGACAGCCTTGACGACCGCCTTCCCGTGGAAGAGCTCACGACGCGCCCGTGGGGCCGCATTTGCGAGGACCTTCGCGGTGCCCTAGCGCTGACCGACGACGACATCGACGGCTTCTGCTTCGAGAACGCGGAGTGCGAAGCGAGCGTGCGGGACTTTGTTGCCACAGGGGCGGCGGACTGGTTCTTCTCCTTCGCCGACAGCGCACGGCCCAACGCGACGAGGACGGCCTGCAACGGGGCCACCGTGGCGTGCGAGAACCTTCTCGAAAATTTTGACTACGAGTCCTTGTGCGACAGGAGCCTGAGGGACGTGTACGACGCGTGCGATGGGAGCTGCGCGGCCACCTTCACCGACTGGCGCGCGGGAAGGACGGACCCCGCCTTCAACAAGAGCGACTTTTGCCGATCCTTGAACCGCGCGAACGACGACGTGCACGACACCTTCTTAGCTGGCCTGTCGGAGTGCAGCGAAGGTTGTCGGGACTTGTCCGATGAAGTCAACTACTTAGATTTTTGTTCGACTCGGCTGGCCACTCACAATTCCGCCGCCCCGTACACCATGAGCTACAACCTGAGCTCATACTGCCGCCGCCAAGTCTTTTCCGCGCTGAAGGACGAGCTCGCCGACACGGAGGACTCCCTCGACTTCACGCGGGACTGTAAGAACCTCGCGGAGCGTGCATCGACGGTCATCGTGAACGACAAGCCCGGCGTGTGCCACCGTGTCATTTGCCAGTGTACGCAGGCGGGGATGTCGGGCACCCGGTGCAACATTGAATGCCCCATTGGGTCCGGGCCGCCCGCGTCGCCCTGCAACGAGGCGACCGGGCTCGGGACGTGCTGCTTGAGCCCTACCGACGGGCAAGAGCTGAGCTTCCTCACCTGTCAGACCGACTACACCCCCGCCCAATCGTCTTACACCGTGGGCGAATGCCTGTGCAACAACCGCGGAGGGTCCCTGATCGCGGGCGTGAACTGCGACGAGACCTGCCAGAAATGCAGCGAGAGCTTCGGCCAGTGCTCCCCCTCCAGCGGGACATGCCTGTGCAAGAACAATGAGTACATGGAGACGGTCGCCGGGCAAGCGTTCGTCGCTGGCAACCTGACCGCCTTCGACGCCGTGGACGAGGACTCCGGCCTGCCGGCCCCGCTTCTGTTCGACTGGGCAAACGCGGAGACCACCGACGGGGCAGCCGCCGGCGACTTCACCGTTCAGGTCGGTGCCGTCCTCCTCTACGACCCCCTCCGAACGTGCGCAAGGGACGGCTTGGACAAGTGCTGCGCCTGGGAAGGGAAGCTCGCCACGGAGGACAAGAACCCGCTCGACCCCAACGTGGACGTTAACCGATTGGACGCGCTAGAAGGGGCGGCCGACATGGACTGCGCCGCGGCGTCCTACGAAGCGTGCCTTGCCGCCTGCTTGGATCAGCCGAGCTGCGAGAGCATCTCGTACGACGGGGAAGGGACTCGTATCGTGAACAAGCAGGCCGCGTGGCCGTTGCCTGGGCAGGTAAGCCTCAGCCCCTTTGCCGTTGCTCAGGAACCATTTAACTTCTTTCCATCGACCAGCACGATCACCACCGTGGCGGGGGGCAAGTGTCCGTCCTACGCGCTCCAGAGCGGCCGTTACCGCGTCCTGTACCAAAATGGTCTCTACGCCGTCGGCCAGACGTGTGGCGTCGGGACAGGGACCTCGGAGGCACTCGGTGAGCCGCTCGGGACGGTTCGGGAAGCCTACGTCGCTTGCCAGGCCTTGCTTGAATGCGACGGCTTCGTGCGGGAGGACGCGACCACGGTGCGCCTCTTCTCTGGCTACACAGTGGCCGGGTGCTCATTGGAGACGCACGCCAGGCCCGGAAGGTTGCCCCGGCCCGTCGGAACGTCCCCGGATATCCTGTACCGAAACAACTGGTGCGCCGTCGCCGAGTACATGGACCTGGCAGGGACCGCACGGCCCTTCACGGAGGGGCAGTACGCGTTTGGCTTGGTCAGCAAAGTCGATTGTACGCTCCCGACCTCCGTGGCCAGCTTCCCTTTTCACCGCTGCCGCTTCCCGTTCTACGTTCCGGTCTGGGACCCTTACCGAAACGCGTTCGTAACCCAAAAGATGGATTCGTGCACAGACTTGAACATCGTAGATGGTTACACGGGGAAGTCGGTCGTGCGGGACGCGTCCGGGGTCGCGGCTTCGAGTGTCCTTGTTGACTTTGAGTCCCTAAAAGATGAGATTAGAATGCTGACCGGCATCGAAGAGCCAAAATATTGCGTCTCGGAGCCCTACTTCCAGAACATGACCCACCACTTGCAGGCAGAGGACGAAGGGAAACCGTTCAGCACGTGCCGTGAGAACAAGAGGCGGCGCAACCGGTGCACCAAAGCCGTCGAGGACAGTGGAGAGGGGAACTGCCGATGCGGGGCCGAAACGACCTGTGAGGTGGACGAGTACTGCTACGAGAAAGTTGTGAACAAGGTCTCTCTCTTCGAGTGCCACCGTTGCGACGATCCCTTAAGCCCTGCGCCAGAGACCTGCTGCGAAGTGGGCCAGTTCCGACAGGTGGTCCGCGAAGGTGGGCCGCGGTGCATCGATCGCGACGACCAAGACTTCCTGTCCTACTGCAACGTGTCGTGGGGCTGTCCCCGAAACTGGGGACCCGCCGCTCGCGACGGTGATTTCTACACCCACGAAGCCGTGCGGTACGCGAAAGGCACGGGTCCGAAGCCAGAGCTGTGGTGCGAGAATACGTGCTGGAACTACAAGACCGGCGCGTGCGGCTGCGACGGTTGCGGCGACTTTCTCTCCCCGCTGCGAGTGCTTCGGGGGATTGATGGCGGGACAAAGATTGGCGGGCACTACGGGGCCGCGGTCGCGACGGACGGTAGCATCGAATTTACAACCGACGGCAACATACCTATCCCGTTCTTAAGAATATGCAAGGATCCCAACGCGGGGGCAATCGAGAACAGCCCCTACGCGTTTACCAAAGAGAAGGAACGAGAATACAGGGACATGGAGTTCATACGATCCAATAAGGCGACCGCCAGCAACCCCTCCAGCCGATGCGGAATCGATTGCCAGAGCATTTGCCCAGGCTTGACCGACTCTGGCGTGCCCTGCTCTGGCAGGGGGCAGTGTGGCACCGATTGCGCGTGCAGCTGCTTCTCGTTGGACGCAATCGGCGACAGGACGTACTTCCTTACGGCCCTCCGCGGTGGCGGGCTTGGCGAGGTGCCCGATTACACCGTCTCGTCCTTTCGTTCGCCGTACAGGGGTGTCGCGTGCGAGAGCGTTTGTCCCGGCTTTGACGAGCGCTACACGACCGTGGAACTGAGCGACGCGGACAAGCTCTTCATCATGACCGAAAAGGTGTGTGGTGGCAGGGGGTCGTGCCTTCTGAACCAACAGGGCGTCACGCAGTGCACGTGCGAAGTTGGGTACGAGAGCGGGAGCAAGGGAGCGTGCGAGTTTCACTGCCCTGGGGAGGATGGGCTGTGCTCCGGGCATGGAACGTGTTCCGTGGAGAGCGTGGGCACCAGCCAGGCCTACGTGGACGGTCTGGTTCGGGTCTACACGGACTTGGTGGAGGAGGACCCGGTCGTCTCCGTCACCGTCGCTTCCAACCTGGCCACGGTCGTCTTGCAGGATGCCAAGCTGGTGCTTCGCGGGGGCACCGTCCGTTTCGGAGATGTCAACGTGCTGACGGAAGGCCATGCCTACACGATCGCCGAAGTGCTCACCGACCGCTCCTTTACGGTCACCCTTCCGGCCGCGGCGCCCGACGCGGTGTCCTACGGGGGAGTGCTCCTTGACGACGAGTTTTCCGATTACGACCCGCGCGTCACGAGCAAGACCGTCAGCCACCGGATGACCTCCTACGTGTTTGACACCAACGAGCTGGAATCGGCGTACTCGTCCACCAACGGCAGGTACTACATGTCCCCCGCGGCGAGGGAAGCCGTCGATCCGCTCATGCGCCACGTCCGCTACTTGAGCAAGTGCCCGGCAGAGTTCCCGTACGTGTACCACCATGGCCTGCACTGCTGTGCGTTCGAGAACAGCGCAAACGGCACCTTCCTGAACGAGCTAAGCCCCGTAAGGGCTTGTCCTAGAAAGCAGCGCATGGGGTGCCCGACCATTGAGTGGTTCGAGCAGAACACGGCCCTCTCTTCGGACGTCGTGGGGGGAACATCAAGGTTCTTGAACCGGGACGGGAAGACCTCCGTCAGCTTCTTCTGTAAAAAGGCCGTGCTGACGTCCGAGGAAGAGCGCCGGTGTGCCGTGGAGCGGAGAGAGCTGGAACAGAACATATTCACGACAGACCCCCTACATTACACCTGTGATGCTTCTATCGACCTTGTGCGCGTTGTCAGGGAGACTCGACCGTACTACGATGCGTGGGGTATCTTAGAACTTGGCAGTGGCAGGACCGATGGTCTCCTGTACACCTACTCGGACATCCACTGCCGGAACGTAGTGCCCGCCGAGACCAACACGAACGGTTTGGGCTTGGACGTCCAGCCGCAGCCGATAGTGCTCCTCCAGTGCGCCATGTGCCAGTGCCAGAGGAATGCTGAGTCCGGGTACTGGGACGGTTCGTTGGTTTGCGACGATTGCTCCTACGCATTCAGCGGCGAGGGGTGCAAGAAACCTTGCGCCGGGACGTGCGGGACGATCAGCGTCGGCTCCAATTTGATGTTTTACGAGGAGTACCAGACCCTTCTCGGAATCACCAAACCGTGTGACTCCCCGCAGCAGACGGGCTTCTTCTACAGTTGCCCGGCCAAGGCGGACCTCAGAGAGATCACCGAGGCAAGCGGCCAGTTCTGGGACAGTGGGGACGTGGACGTCGGCGGGACGGACACCGGGTACGAGCGAGCAGTGTTTTGCCAGGACGGGCGCAATGCGGGGGGCAGTTGCGTCCGCTGCAAAGTTCCCATGGTGGGAACGATAGATACGAGGTTCAGCGAGGCGCCCGAACGATCCTGCGTCCGGTTGACTTGTCCCCGTGTTGATGGAAAATTGAAGCAGATAAACAAATTGGAAGGCGAGTTCAGTATTGGCCTCTCCCTGAGCATGTGGCAGAGCGACTTCTCGTTTCCCCTGTACGGGAAAGACCCAGACGGCGCCTACAAGATCACGGTGGACCGTGGCCTTAGCCGCAGTCTTCCCATCGACCTCTTTGCCCCGTGCGAGGCTGGCTACGTAGCGACCGCGGGGGACCAGTGCTGTGATACAAACTGCAAAGAGATCGAAAGAAACTTCTTGTACCAGACCGAGACGGAGCGGTTCACCGACCGCTTTGCATTCTTCCACGACCCAAGCGACCACACGGGGGGCATTAGTGATGAGCTGCCATGTGCGGGGAAGGCCCTGTCGGGTGCCAAGTACCCCATTTACGCGAACGGCGCAATCGTTGCTTACTCACCGTTGTCGTACTTTGATGCTTCGAAGGGGTTCTTCGCCATGCGCGGAGGAGAGTGCCTTGTCTACAAGGGCTTTGAAACCTACTCCCTCCTTTACTTTGAGCGAGCCCAATCCCTTACCGCAAAGTTCAACGGCTTGCTAGCCTTCACCAGCCAGTCCATCGTGTCAGAAACCGTCCAAAACTTCCGTGCCTCCTACACGTGCAACTGCCCTACCGTTTCCAAAACCCTTAACGTGTGGGCGGGCACAGACACCCATCAAGAACACAGCACAGCGGTGACCGTGACGTACGAGCTGGGCTGCGTCTTCAACAACGATTACGCCGCGATCTTGGAGAAGGGGCAGGACGCCGTGCAGGACGGGCTCTTGGAGCGAACCCTGAACCCGTACGTAGACTCCAGCGGGGCAGACATCTCCAACGTTGAGCTCGTCTCGTTGATCCAGAAAGACACCTGTACAAGGCGCTTCTTTGAGAACTGTGCACAGGGGCATGACCTCGGGTTTCAAAACCCTTTCCTCACTTACTACGCGTTTTCCACGCTGGAAGAGTACCTCCGCGACGAGTACCCCAGCGGGGCGAATCAGGACAACCGGTGCGATTACAGCATCTACAAATCTAGATTATGGTGCCCGCAGTGTCCCCGCTGCCACTACAAAGGGCAAATCCCCGGGGTAGATTTAGAACTGGAGAGTGGGGAGTGTACCCTAGGTTACTTTCCATACTGTGAAGCGAAGGCAAGCGCGTGCGGTTCGTCGTCGTGGCGGACCAACCCAGACTGCGCCCTCCCCTCGTTTGCCCCTTCCTTCCAGTTGAAGGATCCGGAGAGGCAGACGGTGGACCTCATCAATGCCACGAAGGTTTCGATGGGCAGCCACACACCGAAAGCCTGTGCGCTGATGGCGATGGTCCAATCGACCAAGCAGGGATTCTGGTTTCAAAAGGGTTGCGACACCGACGCGTGCGAGTGCTTCTTCTACACCAGCGTGCCGGACGCCGACTCCGTGCAGGTCGTGGACGATGGCTACCTCTACGTAATAGACTACACAAGCACGTTCGGTGCGATCAACCCCTTCGAGGAGTACATTAATCAGTTCATGCGCCTGTCTCCCAGTGGGCCAGGCGACATGCGCGGGTGGATGGTAGAGAAGATGCGGCAGGCGGTGCCGGACAAGTACCGGGCCTGGACCGTGCCGACGAACGGTACTTTTCTGAAATCTCACCAACAGTGGCTCGAGTGTTCGTGCACGGTTGGGACAGGGAACGACGAGGGGCGGGACTGGTGCGAGAACTTTGACGTGACGAGGTGCGTAAAGTTTCTCCCTGTTCAGATGGAGTGGCAGCTGCTGTGGCACGACAGGGGAAGCAGAACAGAGGGCGTCCTTCCACAGCTGGAGCGTGGCGCCCTTCACGACCCTTCCGGCTTCGGTGCCGTGTTGCGGACAGGGGGGACGATGCAGAGCAACGTCGAAAAGATCGTCGTGGCGGTCCCGGACACCTGCGACGAGACGCTTCCGTTAACGACGGAGCCAGAGTACGAGAACACACAGTTTGTTGCGAACCAGCTAGAGTGTGGCCATGAAGAGAGCATTTATTGCGTTCCTCCAGAAGCGAACCGGTCGGTAGGCTACTTAAACTTTAACCCGGAGCGACTTTTGGACGGCCTCGGCAAGACGGTGGCGCACTACCGATGCAAGGAGCGCGTGGCGACGGGGGTAACGATCGGCCAGTGTGCCAACGAAGCCTTCAAACGCTTCTCCGTGTACGAGGACGTTACGTGGGCCTCGCGTGGGTATTTCACTGTCGAACGTCCGCAGTTGGACAGCTCCCTCTTCAGCGCGCACAGGGACTACGAGGTGTACGACTTTGACACGAGCACGGAGCTCGACTGCTGGGTGTACAAGAACGTGGACCTAGCCATCGTGCGACAGAGCGCGTGGAACGGTCAAACGCAGCCGTTTTGCGCTGCCGGGGGAGACGTGAGGGACGCGGACATTGGGTGCGCGCGCTCCGCTGCCCTCTACACGTCGAGCCGAGCCGATTGTACGGACTGCGACGCCACCTTGCCGCAGTACGGCGGGGAGTGTTCGTCTCCGGAGTTCGTCCGAACGTACCGTATACCAAACCTACAGGACGCCGGTGGCGTACCAATGTTCACGCTTCAGCCCCTCGTCGTGGGCCCGGTAACCTGCTTCCAGTACGGTCCATGCTTCAGTGATACAGAGGTCTGGCCGTCCTGTCGCACCACGCTCCGAACGGGCAGCGTCTCGTCGTTGCACTACCCCATGTACAGCGAGACACCACTCCATGACATGGACGACGCAAAGAAGCAAGCGCTTGGCATTCCGACGGACGAGAATTACTTGGAGAACGCTGACTTTACCGTAAGCTTTGGGTTTTGGACGGAAGTGAGGGACATGCCGGCGGGCACCGATTACAGCACTCACCTGGAAGACATCCTGAACCTGTGCTACGACGACGGCAAGCTGTCGGACGCGGAGAAGGTCATTCTCTCCAACAGGGAACTTTTTCGGTTGAACGATTACAGCCGCTACGATTTGCTGACGATGGACTTGGAGTGCCCTGAATTTGTCAGCAGGCACATGACGTACCACCGCGAGACCAAGGGGCGCTTTGCTGCATCGGCGTGGGCGGACGGGACGCGCAACAACGCGGACGATGAAAAAATGCTGGGTTCTGGCCACACCAAGGCTGTTCGTATCAGTGTCGAGGGAAAGCAGTCGAACTACATCAATTTGTATGCCCTTATCATTCTTGACATTGACTTCTTAGAGACAGGCAGCATCACCGTCTCCGCCGAGGAGGTCTCCTATGATGACGCGATCGCCCCGTACTGCGACAGTGGGACACAGCAGACAAAGCGCTACGGGCCGTGCCTTGACTTGAAAGGCGCGTCGGTGAACGGTGGGGTCTTCTGGAAGGGCATGGGGACCGCGGTTAGCGGGAAGGTAGGGACTTACCAGGTCAAGCAGGTACCCACGACAGAAGGGGCGCTTCCAGTTGCGCTGGACGGTGACCTGTACATCGAGCACGACTGTGCCATCCTCGTCCACGACAATGGCGTCTTCTACGAGCTACAAGATTTTGTCCCGCGCACGGACCGCGCGCTGCCTGTCGAAGCGTTCTCCCTCTACGTCGATACCGGCCGGGCCGAAACGGCGCACAAGGAGCTTATGTTCACGACCCTGTACCGAAACCTGAACGGAGGGCTCTCCGGGACAGCGGACGTCTGCGCCCCAATGTCGCAAGACCTCTCCGGGCTGTCGTCTAAGCTCACAGAACACACCTCCGTCGCGGATGCCCCGCTCCTTGCTTTCCGACAGATCGATGCGGAATCGGGCTTTGCGCCAATGTGCCAGTGCCAGGCCGGGTACTCGAACAAACGGTACAGCGATTACAACCAACCATTCGAACTCCACTCGGGGTGCTCGGCACCTGCGGGAGACTACACCGGCACGATGATCGAGTACAAGCAATGCTTCGGGCCTGGATCGTGCAGCGACTACGGGACCACACCCTACTGCGCCGGCTTCGATTCCCCTGTGCCCACGTCCTACAGCAACGTGTGCGTTAATGCAACGGGGCACGTGGAGATGGATCACGCGACCGAAGGGGGGTGCAACCGGCCCTTTGGTGGGTGTAAATTCGGACAACGGAACGCGCTCGCAATCGACGCGATCAGTCCGGCGATGGTGGAGTGCCAAGGTGCCCAAGACCTTTCGCAGACCTACGGCAACATGGCCGCCGAGTGGGTATCTCCCCATGACCCGGCCTTTGTCATCGACCCGAGCGCCCCACGGACTCAGTACGTAGGGGATGACCCGGCCCAGGGCGTAGTCTATGTGGACGGCGTGGGCGGCAAGAGAAAGAGCATCGACCGTGCAAGGAGCAACTTCAACTTCCTCACCGCAGGGTGCCACGCTTGCACCAACGGACGGTTTACGGAACTTTCGGGGGAAGACCGGTGCCTATTGTGTGGCCCCGGTTCCTACAACATCGATACGAACAACCCGTGGAGAATACCGCCGGCGATGAACGCGATGGGGACGCTGCCACAGGACCGGTGGAAAGACCCTGCCGTCCCCGCGTACGAGTACGAGTGGTGGAAAATCGCCTCGTTTCCGTCCGAAGATAAAGAATGGTCAGAGGTGAATGAGTGGCAAATCATGCACCCGGAGCCAGCCTACTACCTCGACGACACCGGGCACTGGCAGTACGACAGCATGAAATCGTTGAAACCGGCGATCAACCCGGGCTGGGCGGCGCCCCAACACGTTCACACCGGCTGTGCGAGCTGTCCCGACAACTACGCCAGTGTGCCCCTGTCGCTAGAGTGCACCGAAGAGGGAAAAACAGCGGACGAGTGCACGGCTGGAAACCTTTTGCACGAAGTCGGGGATACCAGAGAAGGTTATAACTATCCGGGCATGGGAAACCGCGCCACGCAAGGGAACAGGAACTGCCTCGCCTGCCCGCCGGGTTACGATACGGGGAACGCCGACCACCACGCGTCGGAACTGGGAGATCTATCGACTGGGCCGCTCCACGAGTGTCCCATTGCCTTTCCCTACGCCTTTTCTGTGTCCGAGACGGCTCCGATGTACGGGTCGCACTGTTGCGCGGAACAGGTGGACATGGTAGGGGACCGATTTTCGTACGGTTATTTTTATTCGTCCCCTGACGAGGCCTGCACCGGCGGAACGTGCACGCTTGCCCGGAAGGATTCCGTGTGCATGCTGGCCGCGTACGGGCAGGAGAAAGGGAGCAGCATGACCACGGTGCGGTCGCTCGGGAACAATTTAAGATTCTGCAATGCGATCGGCGGAGAAACGTGCGAGGGTTCAGGTCAGACTTACCGCCTGCACGAAGATCTTGACGAGTGCCGGTGCCACGAAGCCATCAACGAAACCACTGTTCCGACGAACGACACCAGCGCCATCTCGTGCTTCCCCAAGCGCTTATGGGACTTTAAAGGCAACTGTGAGTACACAAAGTATATTGGCAAACGCTACCGGTTCGACCGCGAACGGTTGCTTCGCGAGAAGGAGTACACTGTTCACGTGACCGACCTGAACCGGGCCGCCGCGCAGTACAGCGCTGCCGCAGAGGAAGTGTGGGACCTCAACCCGTCGGATATTATCGAATCTAACCCGGTGGTGCACCGACTGAACCTTTCCCTGTCCTTCCGGGAGCAATGCGAGGCCATGGCCAGCGCCGAGGCTGCCGTGGATCGTTTCAGTGTCAACCGCGTCACAGGGGACTGCGTTCTTGTCTACTACGTGGACGACGACACGGAGCAGCGGCTGAGGGAGGACACTCAGATTTGCCAAGCGTATGCGGACTGGGAGGCCTACGACCTGAAGCTCAGCGCAAAAGACGTCGGGGCGCGGGACACCTTCTTCTTCACAGAAAACTCGTGCGACGCGTACGCCTACCGGTCGGAAGAGAGGCAGGAAGCTTGGATGCCTTCCCCCGCCAACGCAACAGTGGCCAACGTGGCGGTTCTCTTTGAAGAGAAACACCCCTATGGGGCTAGCGTAGAGCGGCTCGAAAGCTCCCCCCTCCACGCCTCTTTTGGCCCCGCGGCAAGGGAGTGCCTTGGGCTTCAGAATTGCATCGGGGTCGCGACCGACTCCCAGAACGGCATCGTACAGGTCTATTTCGCAGCGCGCCACACGCCGGCGTTCGACGACGCCATCCGGCACCAAGGCGAGCAGAGCCTCTTCTACTACAGAAAGAAACTCGTCGTCGATCTGCCCTACGTCACGTCGGGGTACTACTACCAGTGCCAGACGTACGCGGACGTCGAGGCGACAGGCCCGACCAGCCTCGCCCTGGACTGCAACTCTGACCCCATGCTCTGCTACCAGCAGTGCCGCGCCCTTGCGGAGGCCGCGAAGGCGACCGCCTTCACCTACCCCACCTTTCCGGTCGGGGAGGGCACACCGGGCGGAGACCTCCTGTGCACCCTGTACTCCGGGGACGCCGCGTTTCGGGTCGTTGGAGAGGTGAACGACTTTGCTGGCCCGGTAGAGTTCCTTCAGAAGTCCGCCTGTCTCCGCATCAAGAACCAATTCCAGACCGGCTGGGTGGTGTGCGACGCCGACTACACGTCCGGTGGACTGGAAACGACGAACAATTTTTACTGTGCCGACCACGACTACCGGATGCACGGGAAGGGGTATGACCAGGGCCACCACTCCGTCGAGAACGCCCTCTCCCTTCACAAAACGTGCCTTGTCGAACAGGTGGGTTCCACAGGGGTCTGTTTCACGGACCCTGTCCTCGGCACGTGCTCATCGTACAACCACCACGGCAAATGTGACACCGTGCTCTACGAAGGTTTTGCAGAGTTCCCGTCTCCGAATACTACCGTTACCGAACAAGACCAAAGGGGAACCTGTGTACAGATAGCCCAGAGCGGGACGTGCACGTCGCCGTCGCTGCTCGGCACGTGCACGGAGAGCTCCGTGCTGACGCAAGGCAACCGGTACGAGAACCCGTTAGGGGTTTGCAAACACGAGGATGGCACCGTGACAATAGGGAGACTTGCCGAGTGCGACAACATGCACTCCTACGAAGCCTTTCATACGCAGGCCATTGGGAACTTTAATGCGGAGGCCTTGTACTACGGACCGGTAAAACAGATGCATATCAATGCACTCAGCACGATCAAGCAATTTAAGTTTTTGACGGAAGATGTCTCCTACTACTGTGAAAAGGCCTGCACCGACACAAGCGGTTGCCTCGCATACTCCGTTGAGAACAGAGTGCCGGAACCGAAGGAACTGGCTCCATGGCACACGCCAAGCTTTCGCAATTGCTCGCTGTTTGCCGGACCAGTCATCCTCAACGAGAACGTCTCTGCCAGCCACACGACCCTATTCGACGGGGACGAAGAAGATCTGTTTTACTACAAGTCCACCGTGTACAGCGGGAGGGCCAACAGCGACGCCGAGCTCATGATCCTCAGAGACCTAAAGGCCACAGGCACAGCCTGTATGACAGCCTGCGACAACGAGCCCCTGTGCGTCGGTTACGCCTACAACGCAACAGGCGCGTGCGAGCTTTTGGCCACGCGCCCCGACCGAGCTAGCCTATACAAGAAAGAGGGGCCGCTTGTTCCCTTTCTCTCTGCCACAAGAGGAGCCTACAGTACCTTTGACGAGGCATACGACGCTTGTGAAAGGCGCTCCGTGCCCTTCAACCCGTACAAGCAACGCCTTGGGGCCAGCAACGCTTGTGTAGGCATTCGAAACCAGAGCAACTCCTTTTCCCTGATAGAAGGCGTGCACTACGGTGGAATCAGCGTTGTTGCAGAGGGACAGGTGTTCGACGACAGCAGCTGCTACGTAGAGCATGCATCCGTGGCCAGCGCTGCGGACTGTGAAGTCTTCGCACAGAGCGTACCCTTTTCTCTTGCTTTCGAGGGCGAAGAGCAGCGTTACGGGAAGGTGTTCTTTTTTTCTTATGACACGAGCGGCTTGTGTCGCGTCATAAAGCCCGGCTTTAGCCTTGCCACCTGCACCACGTCGTCGGGTGCGGGGCTCCTGTACCAGTCCATAGGAGACGCAGAAGTCCGTATGACGGTCGCCGGCGTGGATATTGTGTACACCAACAGGCGCGACGCCGGTTCCTTGGATGTCTCCCCGGCGGAACACGCTCTGTTCAAGGGTGGGTACCACGGCTCGCTGGCGGACTGTTCAAAGTCCTTGGGCAACGCGGACACGTCGATGGAGTGCATCGCAAAGGCCATCGACGAACCGGCGGAGCTGGTCGAGGCGAACCAGAGCATCGTTGCGGACACCAACGGGACGTGCGAAAGGCTCAACGACAGGGGCACCCTCGAGCAACCGAATACATGGGGGCACTGCAAGGGCCAGAGCGAATACGGCGACTGTGTGAGAGAAGTCCCGCACGGGGTCTGCACAGAGCACAGCGGAAAGGGGCAGTGCGTGGAGTATAGCACCTGCGAAGCTTCGGTGTTGGGCGAAACGAACAAGGGAAGGTGTTACTACAGAAACGAGTACGGTCAGTGCACCTACGAGACGAGGCTAGGCGTTTGCAAAAAGGAGAGCAACCTCGGTAGGTGCGAGTTTCGACCGCTGGCGGGCAGGTGCCTCTACAACGATTTTGACGGGCAGTGTGAATACATAGAAAAGGACCACGAAGTTCAGATGTGGCTGGAGCCGGTGGACGGAGGACCGGCCGTTCAACTCTTTACTGTCGATGGGGACATTTCGGTGGACGGGATTGGGTCGGCTGAGCTTCCCATTGTCCCATTCTCTCCCTCCTTCGTGCCCCACCAATGGCCCACCAATTACGGCAGAGAATATTATCGCAACGGCGAATATTATCACTCGGAAAGTCTGCGAATGAAGAAACGGAGCATTGCGATGGAGAACGAGAGGGCCTACTACACAGCCGGGGTAATGGTAAGTGCTACAAAAAGCACCATACAGGTACTTGAGTTAGGTGCCAGTTGGATGTTTGCCGACAGCGACGACAACTGTGAATTGCAGTGTCAGAAACACGCCATGCTTCAGTTTGACGGCAGCAATGACACTCAAGAGTGGTACCACCAAGTGCAGCCGCGAACGCTTTACGCCGAGTCTCCGAACATCTTTCTTGGACAAGGGGAGCTGGAGTGCGACGGCGAGGACGACTGCAAACGGGAGTGCGCCGTCAGCGACAAGTGCGATGGGTTCTCCGCGCCAATGTACGAGAGTGACTTGACTGAAGTCTCTGAACTTGGTGGGTATGAAGCTTCTTGTTACGTCAAGAGTGGCACAGTGTTTTGCAGGGGTCCAAACGGGTATGGCCAACTCGGGAGAGGCCTTCCTCACGATTCTCAATTTCAAGAGCACTTTGAACCGATCGTGGACATCGGAAAGTTTGCGATGTCTGTCGCCACTGGCGAAGTGGCTACATGTGTACTGTACAGTGACAATACGGTGTACTGCGTAGGTAGAATCTTCAATTTGGGACACAGCCGGACAGACACGACTGGCGTCTGGTATGAGCCGACCCATGTACAAAGCAGCGTGGTGCAACTGGTATCAGGCGGTATCGGTATGTATGCCCTGCTCGACGATGGCCGGGTTGCGGCATGGGGGCAAGATGACTTCTTGGGGAACGGTGCCCATTTCGGCGACCTCAACGCCAACAGGGGAAACAGGGGCTGGGGTGTTGTTTTCGTTTCTGGGGTCTCCACCGCGGTAAAACTGTCGTCTTTGGCTGGGGCAACCTGTGCTTTGTTGGAAAGTGGGGGTGTGAAGTGTTGGGGACGGCTAGCAGGAAGAGGGTTTTGGTGGCCAACATACACTTGGGACGGCAACACTGAGGGGTCCATCCCCGTTGAAATCTTCTCGTCAGGCATCGTTGACATTGATTTACCATTCTTTATTCAGGAAGTCGTTGTAGGATACGCTGGCACTACGATAAAAAGGATTGCACGCTACAACTTACAGCTTGCTGAAAATACGTGGACAAGCTTGTGTGGCTGTACATACGACACCTGTAAGAGTGTCCTTTGTCTCGCAGAAATAGGCGATGTGGAAGAGATTTACGGAGGGAGCATGGGACATGGGTGTGTACGCTTGAACGTTGAAATAAACGTTGGCACTGGGGTAGGGAAACTATTTTGCATTGGAAGGAACGAGCATGGCGAGCTAGGCATTGGCGAGGCACAAACACCCCCGCCAGACAGCGACTCGGTTGTAGAGGTTTCTCGGGATCAGCCGCACGTATTGACCATCATGCTTCGAAGGTTTACCGTCGAGAACGAGGATGCGGTGACCACATTGATTATTAGTGGATCCACGACGTACATTGTGTACAACGATGGCAGTGTCAAAATGGTAGGCCTGAAGAATGGCACAACGCACGTACAGCCAGTCGCGCTTGAGGGCGTCAACGTAAAGACGCAACCGTACGGACAGGCCGCCGGCCTTCACCTTGCCACAAGCGGGGCGTCCTACGAAGCGACCAAGAGTGAGACGGAGGAGGTCTGCCACTGTGCAAGGGGGGGCATCGCCCGGGTGTGCCCAGCCGGCTTTTTCATGCACTACGAGGGGCAGAACACGAGCTATGCGAGTATGGTAGAATTGGCCCAAAATGGTACACTCTCCGCAATTTTTCTTGCTGAAATGCGGGAAGACGCTCCGATCGACTGTTCGCCGTGCCCTGTGGGATTTGATACCGTTGAAACGGACTACACGACGTGCGAGCCCTGCCTTGCAGGCTCTTACAACGATATCGCAGGAGGCGCGTGCAAAGGGTGCTCGGGTGGCCAGTATTCCGACCAAGCGGCGCAGTCAGGGTGCCAAACCTGCGACTACAAAGTTGGCGGCGCAAGTTGCAATGCGGGCTCGCACGTTTCTGCACAGTGTTCGTCTGGGTCTGCCAGCGATACCAGTGCGTGCACAGCCTGTGTCGTCGGTAAATACTCGGATCAAACAGGCCAAGCCGGGTGCACCAAATGCCCCGATGCAAACTACCAAGACCAGACAGGCGAGACGTCGTGCGAGGAATGTCCAGCGGGGCGGTGGGGGTATGTTCTGAGTTCAAATGATGGACCGGGCTATCACGACTCTCTTGACGATTGTCAGTTATGTTGGGCCGGAAGGTACAGCTCGCAAACTGGCCTTCTTTATTCTAGTTTTTTGGACGACAAGTGCACGGCCTGTCCTGCAAACCCCTCTGGGGTGGACGAGGAAGGATGCGACCAGTGTAACTTTATGTTTGTTAACTCCCAGTGCGTTAACTGTGAGACCGGTCGATACATCTCCGGTAGCGCATGCACGGATTGCGTGGCCGGGCAGTACCAGAATGAGAAAGGAAAGACCTCGTGCAAGGCGTGCTCGAGTGGGTACGGGAGCGGTGCAGGGGCGACTTCGTGTTCCCAGTGCGTTGCTGGTCAGTACTCAAACAATGGGGTTTGCACGGCTTGCTCCTGCGGTAAAATTGCCCCGAGTGCCGGGGCTGCCTCCTGTTCTAACTGCCCGACGGGAAAATACGGGTATGGTGGAGGTGGTACGACCTGTTCGTTTTGTCGGGACCTCTATCATGCTGCTTCACCGTCCGGACCTTGCACATTTTGTAATGTCGCTGGCTACTCAGGAGGGGTTGGAAACAGCAACCCTGCTGGTTTGTGTGGTTGTAACCAATGTACTGGGTCTTCTGTCGCAAATCCTCCAGATGGTTGCACGGCGTGTGACTTTGGAAGTCCTTCGCTGTGGAGCGATCCAGGTGTTGCTCCTCACTGCAGCACGTGTGGCCCCATAAAGGATTGCTCAACGGGGGGGTTTGCGATCTTTGCAGAATGTAGCAATTGTGCTGATCCTACACCTTGTCCAGTTATAGGTAAGACACAGGTTTCAAGGACAGGAACGTATGACAGTAGTAACCCAAATTACGTTAGCGCACTGTATAATGGAAAGCCAGTTCAATTTGGAGCTTGTCAACGGTGCGAGGATAGTTTTTTAGCTATGGATATGGTAGGTTGCCCTCTGGAGGTAGGGGATATAACGGGCCCGCCGCCGGACACCGATTACAGCTGCTTCCCGAACGATGCTCTTGCTACTACCAGAAATGGGACGAAGCGAATGGACGAACTGAAAATAGGAGACGAGGTGTTGACAGACTACGGGTTCGAAATCGTCTACTTTTCTGGCCACAACGATAGCAATTCTGTCGTTAATACGTACGTTAAAATCTTAGACGACGCAAACAGGAGCATTACGCTGACAAAAGAACATTTCATTCGCGTGAATGGCGAATACCAGTACGCAGGGCTCGTCAGAGTCGGTGACAGTCTTACGAACGGCAACAAAGTCACCCGCGTTCTCCTAAACCAATTAAAGAAAGGGATGCACAACCCGTTTACGATGTCTGGTACCATTACCGTTAACAACGTAAGTGCCTCGTGTCACTCGTCTTGGTTTTTTGAAAACACGATATCTTGGCTCAAACCACCGACAAAATACATCCCAGCAATCTACCAGAACGCGATGTATTTCATACGACAAATTTACAAGCACCATCCGGAATGGGTCAAACGGTTCTTAGGGGACAAAGAGCATGGGGCACAGAACGAAGATTTATGGAAAATAGTAAAGAAAATGTATTATACTTTTTAAACAACACAATACTTTTAAAACAACACGGTACTTTTAAAACGGTTACACAATGTCAAAACAAACCCGTATGTCGTCCGATGCATCGTACTCCGGTCGCATGTCCTGTACATGAAGCCCCGGAAACGTGCCTTTTGGTCCAATAGTTAAGCAGTATAGTTTGTTTCCAAACACAAAACTACACTGAGGGTCAGCGGTGTCAAGATGGATAAGTTTATGGAGGTCGTTCATGAAACTCCTATTTGTCGTATTTTTAAAACGAAAACAGATTTTTTCGTTTTCTGTCGATGGAATGTGGACCAACAAATCGTCTTGCCCTTTCCCGTCCCACATCGTTTCGTGTAGACACACTTTTCTCTGGTCGTACACAATGTTGCAAGTGTTGAGGGATTGGCTTGGGTCAAAGGCCTGCGCCGTATGCAAAATGAGGCTGAGGGTCAGGAGGAGAACGGAGGTCTTCATATCTATCTGTATTATTAAAAACACTTACTATATATAACCAACTAAATATGGAATGCGTCGTGTTGTCTACAATTCGGTCTTACCCGCAAGCTTCTTATTCTGTTCAATGCACCGGACCATTGCACGAACGTTGTACGCGCCCTCCTTTAATGTGTCTTTTACGAGTTCGTAAAAGTTTTCGTTGAGTTCATTGTTGTGTACCAAGCTGACTTCTGGTCGGTCGATGCTAAACGCATTGTTTTCTTGTTCTTTTGATTTTTTTATTAAAAACACTTACTATATATGTTGCAGTAGAATGCTACCATACCTTCTACCATGAAGGCAAGTCTTTTTACGTATTTCGCCCTCTCGCTCGGCCTGCTCCTCTGTCAGCTATGCCAGGCCGGCCGCATTGGTCGTTTTAGATTTCACCCTAGGGAGCTCCTGCAAGAGGGCGACACCATGGAGAGCAAAGCGGAAGAGGTGGAGACACAGCAACGGGAAGAGAACGGTCTGATAGGGAGAGTGACATTCGATTCCAGCGACGCTCAACATCGATTTTTCATCGTTAAATCCCCGTCGTTTTTCAAACTTAGAGTTCTCTTTGACGTACCTGACACTAACCCCAACCCTAACAAATTTTCCTTTACCCACACAAATAGTTCTATTCCGCTGAACCACGGTTCCGCTGAACCAAGAAGCTACTGGGTTCACCTGCGCGTACGACAGAAAGAACCAGAACGGGTCTTTTCGGAAACGAGCGACTACTTTTTTGTAAACGACACGTACAAGATACCGGAAGCTGAAATGCAGAAGCATGTTAAAATTACGGACTGTGTGGACCACGGCGCATTGGAGGCGCTCTCCTTTTCGATATCTTCATACGCGGTCCACTCGTCGTCTTGGGCAAACGGGGACTTGCTAGAAGAAGAGTGTCGTGACCACAGCTTCAAGAAGCGTAAACTATGGGGGGGAAGTTACCCTGTTGGGTACGAGTGGGCAGGACAAGAACAGCACGCATACTCCATGCCCACTTCATTTGTGGGCGAAGAGATGGTCTTGGAACACGACTGTTTTGACAACAACTACCGTGGACAAGAGCACCACCGTTCCCTAAGGGCAACCTTCGTCCCAAACCCCGTGCGTAGGGAGTTTAGCACGACCGAATCAAACTGTATCGATACCGCGGACGAGCGCGTCGTTTCGTTCGTTCCTTGGAACGAGACGCAGACGTTTACCGAGCACTACGTGAAAGAGGACGAGTGCGTGGACGACGCCGACGCCACCGTTGCCCCAGTCTACGCGTTCAACGCCGACGCGCGCTGGTCCATGGCAGCCCGTCGCGCCGACGCCTTCAACGGAGGCAATGCCACGGTCGTCTCCCTCGACGCCTCAGAGGTTGGCAACCTTCCCCTCTACGACAGGGTGACAGTGGACTCCGCGGGTGCACTGTACTCCATGCATGTCGATAGCCATGGCTTCATGGTGGCTTTGGGAATACACTTCGGCCCTTCCCCTGCTTTCCCAAGGATTACGGGAGGCAATCCCCTCTTTCATTGGCGCTTCCAACGGACGGACTCCACGGTGCGAACATGGAACTCTCGTGAACCGGAGCTTACCCTTATGGCTTGGGTCAAGGGCGTCGGCACCCTCCTTGCCCTCTTTGGCACGAACAGCCACCTCTGCGGGCGGCGGGTTGTCTTTTCCATCGACGAGAACAGAAAGCCTTCCCTTGATTTTGGGTGCCACGACGCGCACGAGTCCCGTCTCCACACGACTTCAGAGTGGACGCACATTGCCTACACCTACGACGGGTTTGGCAGCAGAACTATCGTAATCGACGGTCAGCAGGAATTGGACGTCTACGAGAACACTACCCGCGACTACTTCAATGAAACACAGAAGCAGCTTTCCGAGCCGCACACGCACAACACGGTGCTGCTTCGTTACAATGAACTTGGTGATATCGTCGGCCCCTACGCGGGATATTCGGGACCCGACTGTTTGGCCGCAGCGCTCTCCTTGGACCATGCTTACTTTACCGTCGAGGCAGGGGTGTGCCAGAGCTCCATGGGGACCATCGTTGGACAGGGCAGCGTCTTTCGCAGGAGCAAGCAGTACCGCATCACTGCGGAGAATTTTGACCGAATGGAACGTGGCCCCTTCACTGGACAACTGGACGAACTGTTCCTCTTCGACCGCCTCCTGACCAAAGAAACCATCTTCCAGCTTTCACGAACCCAAAACGTGGGAACCCGCTTCGACGGTGCCTCGCTCGTCTCCCAGACTCGGTTTGGCCTGGGCGCATCCAAAAAGGTCGCATGGACAAGGTACGAACCCTTTGACGAAGAGCACAAGGAGCGCACGGAGTGCCGCGATCGAGCCGACGCGCGCTACGAGGCGCCCTTGAGCAACCACCCGACGTACAACTACTCGGCGGAGGGCCGCGGGGCGGCCACGCAACTTCGATACGACCCGTACAACGGCGCGCTGGAGAACGTTAGCCACTTGGCCGGTGCGCTGCGGTGCAGGGATGCAGCCCTGGAGAGCGTGTTGCGCTTCCATTCGTACCAGAACGACACGAGCCTCGGCGAGTGCTTGTTGGAGCGGAACAAGGACGGGGCCTGCGACGAGGGCGGGGAGTTTCGAGCGTCTACCGAAGCGGACTGCGCAGGCGTGTTCTTTCCCCTGACGGCTTACACGTGGCTGCCCGACGCCTACAACATCCGCTACGACGTGAAAGAAGAGGACTGTGCCCAGAACACGGAGGTCTGGGGGACGGCGCAGCCCCTTCTCTACGGGAAACAGGGAAGGAACGTTCACGTGTACAACGAACATGAACGAGACATGTACTGGTTGAACAAAGTCGGCGGTACGCGGCAGACGGCCAACACGACCAGCCTCTCGTCCGTGCAAGCGTGGTGCCGCGCGACAATCAGCTGCGCGGGCATACAACAGGACGGGGACACCTACTATCCAGTGGAGCAGATTGAGGCACCGCTGGACGACACAGCCTACGGCTACCGCGAATGTCCCGACGAAGCCACCCCAAAGCTCGGCGCGATGGAGTGCTTCCACAATGCGGCAAGGGAAATTGGCCCGGCTGGCTTGGTGTACGTCCACGGGGACGAGTACCGATCGCATACGTGGGGGTACAGCGGGCATACCAACGGGACTCTCTGCTTTAAAGACAGCGATGGGGCCTTTTTTAACTGGGCTCTTGACTCGGAGCGCCAGCAGCCGAAGAGTCGTCCTCGCACTGTCGCCGAATGTAGAACATGGGCAACAGAGAACGGTTTTGGCGGGTACGGCGGCTACGGTGGTGGGTCGTCACTTGGATCAATGTCTTGCCCCACGGATGGAGCAACCCACCCTGTAGGCTGTTACGAAAAGTCAGGCGTAGGAGCTGGTGTTGATAAAGTGTACTTCAACGACTGCGCTGAAGCAAGTTCCTCCACGGCATGTGGCGAACCGTTTGCAATTCAAAATTTTTATTCTTCGCCCCCTGCGTCGTCGCAACATTTAACAGAGTCCGAATGTCAACAACGAGCTAATGGCTGGGATTATACTTTTAATGATCAATACGACCAATCACCAGCGGGCTGTACGTACTCTGAAGACGAAATGGAGATGTATTGGAATGTGGATTATAGTTCTACAGTTTCATGCAGTTATTCAAAAACATGTGTTCGAAAAGTGGGCAGTACCGTTTGCATCGACATTGAAACAAATGCTGTCTCGCCGCCTGTGCTCTGCTCCGATAATCCCAACGATTATAGTACAATGCCAATTTCCCAAACGAGATGGCAGAGGGACAACGATACGGTCCTCAGCACAAAGGAAAAGGATTGCGTGGACCACCGCTTACAATGGCTTCCGCATTCGCACCAGTACGAAACCAGAGGGACCGGAAGTAGGCCACACTTTCTTGTATCCGGTCAGAAAGCATGGCAGAGGGAACCGGTAGACTGCCTCTACGCCAGCAATGCCACCTTTGCCATCGGGAAAACCACAGCACGGGCATGTAGAGATGAGGCCATCTTCTTTGGTGCCATCGGCTACTCATTTCAAAGGATCGGCGCGGAGTTCATACACATGACGGCAAGGCACTACACCCATCCTGAAGAGGCAAGGGCAGAGTGCCAGAGGCTTCAGGCACACAGTGACGGTCCGGAGAACGCATGGGACCTCTGCACAAACGCTCAGTACAACTGTGCCGCAGACGACTCGTGCATAACCTCCAACACACCAGACAATACCATATTTGCCGTCGCCGCATGCTGTTTTAATACCGGTACTTCGTGCGCGATCACGACCAACACCAGCGTGTGCACACCGAAGAGAGGGTACGAGTCTTTCTTTTTCGATCAGTGCGCGGATGAGAATATCGAGAATGCGACGAATACGACATACAATGTCTACGCACCGGAATGGAATCGCTCCGAGTGGCGGGCCGAGACACACTCCAGAGCATACGATGCCGCATACTATGACATTGTACAAGAGTCAGAGCCTTGTGACCGTGGCATGCACTTATCCTACGACGAATGCCAAACGGCCCACATCACAACATTCTCTAGTAAAGCGTGGCTTGGTGCTGTGTATGATAGAAGAAAAATCGCTGGCTGTGCCGTGGAGGGCACAGACATGTACTACAATCGATACCTCTACGATTCTGCTAAACAGCCAGAAGCTGGTGACAAAGCCATCTGTCAAAGGCATTTCGAACACTTCACTTCTGCCTTCGACTACAGCAGTACCGCATGCATGTACCTTAATCATGAGCTAGAGCTCTCGGTGAGTTCGCAGAGCGCCTGTCAAGACTACGGCTCGGCCCATGGTTTCAAGGCCATCAGCTACTCCGACCAGCGCTGCCTCTTGGCGCGGGCACGGGGGCCATGCGAGGCAAAGGCCCTCTGGAACTCCAGTTTTTTCGTCGAAGCAGAGGTCGAGGGTCAGTTTACAAGGAACACTAACTTGGAGACATCCGTCATGAGCATTTCAGAGTGTCTTCTGAACCAGACCGCCCTATTCGATTTCAAACAGGTGCCCTACGGCAGGGAGGAGCATGGCGTGCTCTACGATTCAGCTCTAGCCATAGTTCTAGGTTTTGTGGAAGAGACGACCGGTACTGCTGATTTAACCTTCACTGCCACCGAATGCCAATCTTTTGCAACAGAGCAATCGCTGCCGTTTTCTACCACGACCTGTTCTTCTGATGGAGCGACGCACCCTTTTGGGTGCTACAAGAAAAACTCAAACATTTACTTTAATGATTGCCCCCAAGCAGCTTCCACACCTTGTGGCGAATTGGTGACATTTCAACGGTTTTCTTCTGGGAGCGGCGTACAGGGGGTACACTTAACAAAGTCGGAATGCCAACAACAACACGGCCAGAACATGTATGACGCTGTAGATGAAGGGTACGAGGATGATTACCCAGCGGGCTGTTCGTATACCTCGTACTGGGGCCATGAGTACACTTGGAACTCTAAATCTACCAGCACATATCCATGTTCTTCCTTAGAGCAATGTGTCCGGAAAATCGTCATCCAAACAAGCTGTATTCACAAGTCCACCAAGCTCGCCAGCTTAGAAGCCGCAAAGGTTGCCTGCGATAGTCAGACAAACTGTACCATTGTCTATTCCACCCCAGCGGGTGATTTCTATGCCCTCGGCGAGGCCATGGCTCAAGAACTTCCACCGACGCCGCATGCACAGTACACCCTGCACAAGCACTGGGTAAAGAACACAAACAATTATGCCAATCGGACCCACGCGAGGCACTTCCATGCATCAAGCAAGGAGGCCTGCCACGAAGCCTGCTTGGCCGACAACAACTGCATGCAGATTGTCTTCACCGAAGGCTACTGCTTCTTCTACGACGATGTCTACGAGGCCTTGAACAGCGGGGCGCTCGATTCGTATGCGATATATCAAGAAATAAAGGGCGCTGTTGCGTACGGAGACACGGGCGATTGCTGGCTCTACAGAAACAGTATCGGCCGTGGAAAGTGTACGGACTTTACCAACGCGTCGAACTATTCCGTTTACCCGCTCGACGTAGGCCTCACGGGAGAGAATAAAGTCGTCTACGTGCTGGAAGAATCGGACACCCTTCAGGCGACCGCGTACGCCCCGATCGTAACCGAAGAAAGGACAGAGGAGTGGTGCAGGAATAGGGAAGGAACCGTTTCATGGGAAGCATACGGCCCTGTGGTGAGAAAAGGGGCAGAGGACGCGTGTGCGGGGACGTGGGCAAAGGACGCGGACGTGGAACGGCACGACGTGCTTGAGAGACAGTGCGATCTGCTAGATTCCCACAAAGTCTCCTTTACCAGAAACCCCGACATTGTCACCGACGAAGCACTCTCTGTAGGGTACCAGAAAGAGTACCAAAATGGGTACGAGATGCACTTTACAAGGCGCTGCGGCTCCAAAGGAGAAAGGGTCGAGTACACCGTTGAAAACGAGACCCTCTACGGGACCAGCGGGGCGTGCTACCTCGAGTACCCTACGAGCGAGTGCCAAACCGAAGACCTTGGACACGGGTACGCGCTAGAGGAGGGCACCTGCCTCGTTTACCAGCACGCCCCCGGCTCCAATTTCAGCGACTGTCGCTACAAACACTCCGCTGTCGCCACCTCCCACGTGCCGGTAGAACACTTGGACCTTGCCTCCGCCATTGACGCCTGCAATTCAGGGACGGAGTGCGCGGGCATCTGCGAAGCTAGCGACGCCCAAAGCCGCGCCTTCTACCTCACAAAACAGGTGCCTTCTGCGGCCCCGGCCCTCTTCGAATGCTTTCCCGGCTGGGCAGGGAACAACTGCTCTGCTGTGGATGCCACGGGGCACACGGACGAGCGGGTCACCGACAAACGCCACACGGCACTCTCGCACTGCGCCACGCTCGACCAACGGCTCTGCTCCGAGTCCGAACTCCCCGCCGGTGCCAGCGACCACCCGTGCGTCCATTACGGTGAACAAACCAATTGCAGCGACCACCTTGCCATCGCCATAACTTACTGTTGCGGAAAGACGGCCCTGCGCGCCAAGTTCAGGCGACAAGCCATCTTCTACGAACGCTTCACGGACATTGGAACGTGTGCGGGGGATCCCGTCGTCGTTGCCGGTTCGCTTGTGTACGATTCCCGCCCCAAGCTAGTGGACCAGCCCCTCGTCGCGCCGGTCGCCAGGGCCGTCTGCGCGGGGAGCACACAAAGCGGCGCCGCGGACTGCCAACAGGGCTGTGTGGCGAGCCCTAGCTGCAAGTTTTTCAGCACGACCAACGACGGACGGTGCTTCCATTCCACCACGTGCGACCAGTTTGTTCTCTTCGGGGAAGGGAACGCGTACGAAGTCAAGCGGCGACATGGGGTGTACGATGCGCCCCAGCCCAGGTTTGGCGGTATTTTGGGAGAATGCAAGTACCACTACGGAGTTAGGGCCGCCGACGTCACGGCCAAGACAACATTTGCCGACGCCGTGGGTACCACGGGCAGGTGGCGATGCGAACGCGCTCGCATCTCGGCGCAGCGAGACTTTGACTATTCGATTCATTCCTTCAATCAGAGCTTTCAGTTTGACGTGATGAGGGAGAACAGCGTCACGGACACGGAGAGGATGACCTACACCCTCAAGGACTTGGCCTTTACCACGATCAGCGCAACCTCTGTCCAAGAGTGCATCGCCAGTGCCGGGGAAAGTTTCGTTGTCAGCTTCAAGGAGGCGACGGGCGAGTGCCGCGTGTTTGCCGACTCGTGGAAGTTTATTCAAACGACCTCCTTGAACTTGGGACAGTCGTTCAAGGCAGCGGGTCTGTACGAAGGCCCCTTTCACCTCGCCGTGGACCTCTTCGAAAATTCTCACCTGGTGACGCACCAGCCGTACGTCGCGGTCACGGATTGGCTGCTTAGCTCAGCAAAAGACGATTGCGAGATCCTGTGCGACCACCACGACGGGTGCGAAGCCTACGTGCTCGATGGGCAGGACTGTCACCTTCACGCCATGCCCGACCAAACCACCATCGAGTACATGCGTACCTTCGACGCGCAAGGCCCCATCCTCGCCTACGTCAAGACGGAAGCGGAGTACGTCTGTAGGTTCAACGGGGCCAAGTGGGAGCTGCCGTTCGAGCCGGTGAACACGACGCACCCGCTGGAAAACACAGAACTACTGGCGACCACCCAGACGTTTGCCCGGTGCAAGCAGGCCTTTCTGGACGACATGCGAGTGCCGCGACTGGACACACTCCTCTTCAACGAGAGCACTGGCGAGTGCCGCGTCTCCCTGCTGCGCAATTTGCTGGTGCGCGCCGAGGGGGGGAACCAGACCAATGGCTTTGCGCATTACGTCCTTACGGCGCCTGAGAAGGCTGGCCTGGACGATAGCCCTCCCGCCGTTTTCACTGAATCGTTTCCTCGCGACGAGTGCTTCCAATTTGCCCAAGACAACGCACTAGAATTTAATGAGTTGCACGGGAAAGGGCGCACTATTTATGCGTTCATAGAAACAAACGCGTCCAATGGAATCACGTTGTTGCCACGCGAACAGTGCCGCGAGTACCAAGAAACCGTCCACGCGGAAAAGGCTTTTCTCGACCAGAGCACCCTTCCCGACACTGCCTGTGAAGGCGACGGGGATCGTATCGGTGGGCACGTTGTTTCGTGGGATAGCAGCGAGACGACCCGTAACGACTTTACCCTTGATTTTTCTGGCCAGTCCAGCGACGCGACCACCGGTGGGATGACAAAGACACTGTGTCAACAGTATGCATCGGAGCGCGGGCTCAGTCTTTATGAATATGATAATAGATTTTCAGGGAACTATGAACCAAAATGGTGCAACATTGGGTTTCACAACGGTGCTTACGTTTACATTGTAACATGGAATACGAGAACACAACGAGACGCCGCCAACAATTGCGGGATGTACGGCCACACGTGCATCCATTACACACAAGTAGAAGGTGTCGAAAGGCGTTTCTTGTACACCCCAGCGGACTCTGGTCTTATACCATGGAAAGCCTGTCAATCGTACGCGTTCACAGAGCGGGTAGTATTTTCCAACATCAGCACCGCCGACCTCCCGCAGGGCTGCGTAATGCACAATGGGGCGGTTGTTTTTAACACTGTCGCACAGAGTGCCGTCCCGTGCACGGCGCACGGGGGGTGCGTTGGCCAAAATGCCAGCAAAGCCTTTACTGTGTCGTCGGAATTCTCATATCAAACCACAGGATTGCCGACGTTCAGTCTGACTTTTGGAGAATGTCGGAGCTTTGGCCTGTCGGCTGGTGCACTAGCTAGGAGTGCTTCGTGCACTGACGGCGAATCTTGCAATTCGAACAAGTTTCAAGACATCCACTCCCTCGACGCACCCGCTGGATGTTACAAAGTGGGTAATGTTCCGGGCCCAGATGTTGGTGGGACGGTGTACTACAACAATGCAACAAGCACGGTCGCATGCGACACTGAAAAGCAATGCATATACCATGCCGTTGAATTTCCGTTGGGTTTCTGCGACAGTGAGTGCAACGGGTTCCCGTCGTATTGGATAGAAATAAATGGAAAATGCCATTGTACGGCTTCTGCTCGGACATGTCCAAAGGTGGACGCCAGTGGTGTCACCCTCGTGAGCAACGAGGACATGGTGTGTAGCGTGGACGACACCACCGTCTATTTTCACACGGACGACAGCCTGTGCAGCGAAGAGAGAGGGTGCTTGAAATGGGTCGTAGACTTTCATTACTGGTACTACACTACAGGCAACAACGTCACGTACGATAGCCTTCCAGCCACGGGCTGTTTCAAGGATGCGTTCGGTGTGTACTTCAACAACGGCACAAAGAACACCACCCTGTGTTACACCATGATGCCCCAAAACGCACAAGGACTTTTACAGTGCATCGGGAACGTAACTCTTGCACAGTTGGAAACCGAGGACATTGAGCGTCAACAATGCTTCTCCGAGGACAGCATCCGGTACGGTGAGTTCTGTACGTCGCTCATGTGTGCTCCATTTTTCGAACGAGAGAAGGACGTCATCCGTCACGAACTGTTGGAGACAGAATGCGGGGCACAGCTCCCACCAATCCTACCGTTGCTGGCGTACTCGTGGGACCGCAACCAGCAGCCGGTCGTGACCCTTAACATCGGGAAGGCCGAGTGCGAGGCCAGCGCGAACTACCAATCCCACCGGTCCTCCGTCGCCGGCAGGGTTCGCGTCCGAGTCAACAGCCAAGCGGAGTGCGAGGCGCTTGGCACCAACGCGGTGTACCTTGGCCACGAGCCCCTGAGCGAGCCAGAGTACCGGTCGTCGTGCAACGGAGTGGTGGACACCAACATGTACGAGAAGGTGTTTGACCACCCCATCCAGATGGCCGCCGCGGCACAAACCAGGCGAACCGTCGAGGTCGAGAGCCTAGACGATTGCGCCCTGCATGCGAGGGACTACTACAGCCACTACAACCGGACCGACAAGACCAAGGTCTTTGAATTTAAGTTCGAGACCTCGCAGGGCACACACAACTGCGCCTTCTTCGAGTCCGTGGAATGCGCAGGGTTATGCCTCCCCGAAACAGACCCTTCGTCCGACCGGGTGGGCTTCTCCACCTTCCGCTTGGACCTTCGCTTGGGCGTCACGGCCGCGTCCTGCTTCCTGACGTCCGTGCTGGACTCCACTGCCACGAACCGAGCGTACTGTAGGAAGTGTCCCATTGGGAAATTCAACAACAGAGCGGGCTCCAATTGCCTCCCGTGCAGCCAAGGCCGCTACGCCGACGTGCCCGGGCTCAGCAGCTGCAAGCTCTGCCCGAAGAACAGCTTCGCCTGGGGCAGTGGGGAAAGCCACTGCCACCACTGCCCGAGCGGACAGTACAGCGACGACTACGGCAACAAGAACTGCAAGATATGCTCCGCGGGGAAGTACGAAGTCAACAACGTGTGCGTCGATTGCCCACCCGGCAGGAGCAACCCCGAGAATTTTGAAGAGAACGACGCTGGGAAGCTGCGCTACACCGGCTCGCTCTACCGAGGGGCCCTTATGTACTACGATGCCCGCGTCGATTACAGCTCCGTTCACGGGTTTAGCAATAAGAATCAACTTGGGGAATACATGGAGGGGTACTCGCCCATCTTCACGGGGCTGCGGAACCAACAGGCCAAGGCCCACGACGATGAAGACGACTGCTCCGTGTGCCCGGCCGGGCAGTACAGCGACGAGGCCGGCGCCGCCGAGTGCAAAGCCTGCGCCCGCGGCTCGTACCAGCCCTTGAACAGCTCCACCGCGTGCGACTCCTGCCCGGCTGGTGGAGTGGCCAGAAGCACCACCGCCAAGAACGCCTTCCACGAATTCGCAGACGTCGCCTGTTCCTCTGCCGAGACTCTAGGGGAGATTCGGAGCGCCACGGAGCCGTTCGCAAAGACATACGACGACGCCCACCTCATCTCAAGCATTGAAGCGGGCGACCTACCAGCCTGCATGGACGCTTGCATGGACTCGAGCGCGTGCCTGTTCGTCTCCTACGATGCCCCGGACTGTCGGCTCTATCGCAAGTGTGACCTGTTGGACAGGAGTGCCGACTCTTACCGGTCGTACCGTCGGTCCAAGTACACGACCAGCCCACGGGAAAGCACATCCTTCCAAGAGGCGGCATTCGACATGGCCCCCTACGGCCCGCCCTACCACACGTGCGAAGAAAGCGCGCTGCTGATCCAGCCAGAAAGCTACCTGTACCGACCCGACACGTCCATGGAATCGTTTGGCACAATCGCGATCGCCACGACCATCGCCGACGCCCTCCTCCAATGCAACGCCAGGGCGGACTGTGTTGCCTTCACCTACACCGGTGTCGAAGACGTCGGGGAACGCGTCTTTTCGGAGAGCAACCCCATTGAGCTCAAGGGGCACGGGGAGAGCTACGGGGCCATTGGAAAGCAGACATACTTTAAGGAGAGCCCCGTCGATACCCTCGAAGACTGCGCCTTGCAGTGCGCCGCGCTCGAACAGTGCTCCTACGTGCTATGGGAAGGCAACCAGCGGTGCATGAAGTGGGAGACGTGCTCGCCACAGCACGACGCGGACGGCGCGCACGTGCAAACCTTTCGCGTAGAGCAGAGCTCGAGCTTCAGACTGTTCAACTGGAACGGGACGTGGCCCTGTGACGCGTCGGTGTTCACCGGGACGACGCGGGCGGAGTGCGAACGCCACGCCGCCGAGAAGGAGGCACCCATGTTCTATTACTACGAAGGGGCCTGCCACGTCTACATGACCTACACGAACGTCGGCGTTAGGGAACTCTACTCGAGCGACGTCCAGCCTTCCTCCACCATTTGCACTCAGGGCGGGGCCCCCGTCATGTTCGACTTTGCCCTTCCCGGAGAGGTCAGGGCCATGGGCCAACGCTACTGGGACACGGCCAGCGACGCCTGCGAAGCGTGCCCACGGGGGTTGTTTACCGGCAGCGCGCTCCAGACCGTGTGCGAGCGTTGCCCGCGCGGCCGGTTCGACAAGGACGACTTCAAGAGGCCCTCGTGTGACAAGTGTCCGGCAGGGGCGTACCAGGACGAGCAAGGCCAGGCAAAGTGCAAAGCGTGCGCGGTCGGTCGATTCCAGAGCGTCACCGGGGCCTCCTCTTGCGACCCGTCCGGTCAGGGCTACGAGACGGTCGGGGAAGGGACGTTGTCCGCGGCCGAGGTCTCCGGACCAAGGCAAAACAATACGCACGACGATCCCTTCCACGCCTTGCTGGGGGCCACTGGTAGGACCATCTGTGGGCGCAACACGTTCGGTCCGCTCTACGAGAACGAGCGCTGCCTACACGTCCCGGCAGGGGCCATATCCGTTCGGAGGGAGCGCACATGGACCACCCGCACGGGGTGCCTCTTCGACACCTCCACTGCGGCGAACACTAGAAACCTCAGCGCGGAGGCCGTTCACTACACCGGCGATGCCTTCGATCGGCACGGCCTTGCGAGTATGGACGAATGCGTTGCCCTAGTCAACGATCAGGCCACGACGGAAAGCTTCGAGGTGGTTGCGGTGTCGTACGGGGAAGGGCGTTGTCTGCTCTACAGCAGGGTGCCGGAAACAGGCGGCGCCCCCGCGTGCCTCTCCAACCAAGCGTACCAGTCCGCAACCCTTGCCATTGCCGAGACGGCGTACGGCGCCAGCTCAGAAGACCCGGCCTCTCCAGACAGCTGGTTCAAAGAATCCACGCCCTACAGCGGCATCGAGTACGTGTCCCCGTGGGGGTGTAGCGGGATTCATTATCACCCCGTAGGGACCGGGTACACCGCAGAGGACTGCACCTCGGTCTGTAGGCAGCAAAAGTACCTCGGGGAAGCGGCCTGCCGTTACATTGCCTACGACCCCGAAGAGGCTACCTGCTGGCTCGTCAACTGGAAGCCCAACGCGGACAACAGCATGAGCGTCAACACGGGCACCGGCGCTGGCACGGAGACGACCCCATCCAACACCCACATCATCTACGAATCCACCATTGCAAACATCGAGACTCCGTGCTCGACAGGCAGCAAGGAGTTCTCGTTCCGGGCCAATTCAAACTTAGGCACTGACTGGGCGAAGGTCGGCACGGGAGGGTACCGGGTGAAGGACTTCGTTGCGGGGGCAAGCGTGGGGCAGGTGACACAGGTCGATGAATCGCACGGCGAAAGCGACACTCTCTTGGGCTCTGTACTGAGTGACAGGGTAAAAAAGGATTACAATGGCGTCCTGTCCAGTGGTAGTGGGGGTGGGGTTTCCTCGTCGCCGTCCACCGCAGCAGGGCGTGTTATCGAAGAGGACAACGAGCTTTACAGCATTACCGTGGAAGCAGAGAACGCGGCCGCCACTCTCGAAGAAGCAAGTTACGAATACGAAGTGAAGTTGGGCCCCACCCTTGAAGCTACAGCACATGTCGTCGGCACAGGGAAGTGTTTTTCAACAAATGTTATTGTTGAAGACTTTCGTGTGGGCGGACAGAGTGCTGCGTACTGGAGAAACTTGGACTGTGACTGGGGCTCCATGTGTTTCCGTGGGTGCAGGGACTTTCGACAGGGACTTCACGACTACTATAGTGAAGACACTAACCCGAACGCCTGCTTCTGTCAGTGTGGCGGACTACACCCTGACGAGTGCAGCGATTGGCGCACTAACGAGGGAAACTGGGTAACCAAGAAAATTATACGAAAGCGCTTTGACTACGACATGCACCCGTCGTTCGTTATCGATCTGGGAAGGTTCGATTGGCTACAGTCGCTGACACTGTACGCGGGCGCAGTGTACAAAACGTCCACTCTGAACGTCTATTCGACATACAGCCGCGATGAATTGAATCACCCTCACGAAGAGAACATCGATATTTTAGATAACCTCAGTCTGGAGTATTTCGACAACAATGACAATTCGTACAAGACCCTATGGGATGGTGACTACGATGGCTTAAAAAGTAAGTACCAGACGAGGAAGCCAGTCGGGAGGCCGTGGAGTCGTCTCCCAAATCAATGCGAGGTCGAGTCGAATAACTGGCAGGTGCCGTCCCATGTTGAAATTTCAAAAGATGAGTTCGACCCAGTGCAAACTCAGTACGTTCGAGTCACGATGCGGAAGACGGACTCGCTTTACTTGTGGTACCTAAAACACAAACGGTTTGTTGCAAATGACCCGCTCCCAGCCATGGCAACTAAAAATAATCATGGAGCACTTGACATTTACCCTGACCCAACTTGCCCAGCTTCGTGCAGTAGTAGTCAATGCGGTGAAAGTTCTCTTGGACCTTGGAACAGCAGGATTAGTACCAGCAGTCCACAGGAATGGCCAGCGCAATTGTTGCGTTGGAGGGTGGGGCTCAATGGCATCATGGGGTCTCCGAACGTTTGCGAAGTTGACACCTATCCACCACTAAGTGGAACGATCGGTGACGTCCCACGCGGGTATCCAAGCCTCTACCCGTCAGCTGGTTATATTTCCGAAAGCGCCTGTCAATCTCTTGCTGGTTCGGCTTGGGAGCGCACCATTGGGGGTGCAATTTACGTACGCGATTACGGAATACCGGATGCACCGTGGGGGTGCTTCAGAGGATCGGATGACAAAATCTATTACAACGAGTACGATTACGTTGAAGATCCCCCCATGCCATTTCCTTGCAATCATGGAGAAGCGTCGGCGTGTATCAAAGATCCACAATGTGCTCCGTCGTATTGGTACAGGGAGCACCCGTGTACCGTAGAGGGAGGGCTACCTTTGTATTCATGGGGCTCAGCCTACATACCCGACCAGAGGCCTTGTTACGAACAGAACATGGATTACTACAAGAAAACCCTCCCTGACGTGGCGTCCAAGTTTCGCATTGGTCACATCAAAGCCAGCATGGGCGGGGAAAACACTGCTTCGGAGTGGGCGGACTGCGATGGCATGGACATGACGAGGGATAAATTTCAGGCAGAGTGTAAGTTCAACCGTAGAAAGTTCTACAACAGGGTCACCGCCGCCGTCCTCCAGAACGAGAACGTTGCCGCCACGGCCGTTCCCGACTGGGGAGTAGATTACGGGTACAGCGGCGGCAACAACAACAACAACGTGCTGTACATCAAGGGCCTGTACGACTTTCAGGACCAGAGCACGGCGCAAAAGTTTCATGTCAGGTACAAGAAGCAGCACCACATCGGCTGGTCCTTAGAACGAAGGCCGCTCTACGACGTTGGCCTGGACCCGTCCAAGTGGGTCACCATCGCATCGGACAATCAAAACTTCCGTGCCGTGCTTGGAGCGAACGCGTGGGAGTCCTGTAGCGACAGCAGCAGCACGGCGTACGCCCCGAACATGCTGCTGAACTGCGACCAGCTTGGTTTTCTTTGGGTGATCGACGAGGGAAAGACCACCACGAACAGGCTCTACTGCAACAAGGTAGACGTCCAAGACAACGGAAACATAGAGGACACAGGCATCAGCTGTTGCATTGGGACAGGCTGCGGCATCAGCGACATCTGCACGGACCTCTTGGACGACGAGTTGAATGAGCTCCCCTACACACTGACCCTGTGGCTGCCAGACCCGGATGCGATCATCGCACGCTTCACGGAGACCGACGCCGCCAGAGGCATGGCGGCCATCTTGGACATCTGCAACGCCCTCGGGGACAGGTGCATCGGCGTCAAAGCAGACGAAGCGAACGAATACTACTATGCCTATTCGTACGACGGCACACTGAACCCTTACGACGGGACAGACCCCTGCCCAGCGGGTGCCACCGTCTTGGCGGACAGAGTGCGGTGCGGTGGCACAATGGTCAGCCCCTACCCAACCTACACTCTTTTGTGGGCCAAGTACCCGGACTTCTTCGAGCACTCACGCCAGGCGAAGCTTTCGAACGGCACGTACGACGAGGTGTCCTCTCTCACGTTGCTGGAGTGCGCCAGGCGCTGCATGGCTACGAAGCACTGCGTCCGCTTTGCCTGGTCCACATCCTTCCTTTGCCAGCTGGAGGCGCTGTCTCGCCGGAGCGTGGGTTACCCCCCCGACACGGCATTCACGGTCTTCGAACTGAAGAGTTTTGAGAGCCAGTATGCGAGCCCGAACGGGGACGAGAAGAAGTCGCAGTACTGCTGGACCTGCCCCGTCGGGCGCTCCTCCCTGAGCAGCGGGAAGAACGCCATCGGCCAGTGCTCACGCTGCCAGCCTGGCTCCATCAGCTTTACCGGTGAGCTCACCCCCAGCGAAAGCCGTCCAGGACTTCGTGGCCAAGAAGAGTGCACGCTGTGCCCCGCGGGAATGTTCTTCTCCATGGCTACTGCAAGCTGCGAACAGTGCGACTTGAACGTACAGTGCCCCAGCGATGGCCTCTTTGTGGGAGAGCCGTGCGACAAGCACGAATACTCCGCGGGAAGCATGATCGACTTTGCACCAGAGGGACAGGCAGCGAGGGCGTCGCTGACCTGCAAGAAGTGCCCCGCCGGGCGGTACAACAACGAGCCACAGTCGAGCAGGGAGTGCCTGAAGTGCCCGGAAGGATTCTTCAGCGCTTACGGCGGTGTCTGCTCCCCATGCCCAATTGGGACGTACTCCCAAGGGGTAGGAAGCACGCAGTGTTACGACGCACCACCGGGCCAGTTCAACACGTGGCCAGCGGCGACGTTGGCAGACCTCGGTGTCTGCAATCAAGATTTCCGGTGTGGTATCCTTGGTTCCGACAGACGGAAGTGCACCGCGACGGACGATGCGTTTTGCAGCGGGTGCGAAAACCTAAGACCGGGCCACTTTACGTACAACACCGGCGCGGAGTGCGTTACCAAGAAGTGCCCCGTCGGGCGCTATTCCAGTGGCGGTTGCCTTGCGGAGCTTGACACAGCTGCCATCGCCGGCTTCAGCGACTGCTGCCTCCCGTGTGCGTCACCGTGCCAGGCGGGGCAGTACAGCACCGGGTGCGGGACCATCGACGACACCGGTGGCATGAGCCAGAACACCCAGTGCCGCGACTGCCCGTCCGGGACCTTCACGGCCTTCTCTGCCAGCGACCACACCGCCCAAACGAACTACGGCCCCGGGGCGACCGGATGCAACGCCGTGCCCCACGAAAAGGGCTTGAGGAGCGGCTTGGCCCCCGTCCCTCTCGGCTCCGCCGTTGCCAGTGTCGCCAGTGTCGGCGCGATGGAGTGCTCCGCGAAGGCGACCGTCTGCGTTCCCTGCGACTCCACGGCGGTCGTGTACGACGTCGCAGGGGTGGAGCGCACGCGATTGAAGTGGACGACGAGGGGGGAGAGTGGCATGACCCACTGCACGAGCTACTGGGCCGAGTTCGGGTACGAGAGCATGGCCGCCAGCACGATGATCGTCGGGGAGTCGGACAACACGTGAGCGTAGTACATAAGAATAGCATAGACATTATGGTTATATATATTTAAAATAGTCTCATTCCAATCAGCAGGAAAATTTTCGTTTTTTCCGTGCCCACCTTGCTTAACTAAATAAAATGATAAGTATTCAATTTAATAACACCATCGTTTTTCACTACCGTCATCGTTATGGATAATCGTTTGGTGTTCATGGAACATGTGCTTACAGACAAACATTTTGCGCTTTGACGTATAGTTACAAGTTGCGTCTTTGCAATGGTAAACCTCCCGTGTTCTCTGGAAATCACTGATTTTATATGTGTTGTCGCGGACCTTCTGTGACGTCAGGCTCAACAAGACAGCACATGCTGCCTCCGTTTCTGTCGCCTCCGTTTCTGTCGCCTCCGTTTCTGTCGCCTCCGTTTCTGTCGCCTCCGTCTCTGTCGCCTTCGTTTCTGTCGCCTCCGTTTCTGTCGCCTCCGTTTCTGTCGCCTCCGTTTCTGTCGCCTCCGTTTCTGTCGCCTCCGTTTCTGTCGCCGCTGGCATCTTCACCGCTTGTTTTCTCGCCTCCAACGCAGCCTTCACCTTTATTAACAGAAAACCCCTCTTCCCTGTCTTTGGACACCATTCCATTGCTTCTGTGCTCATATGGCACCCACTGTTTCTATTCCACTTCACCTCTGGCCCCATCCCCATCTCCCACTGAGCATACCATCGCGCCGCGGCATAGAACAAATGGGGACTGCTGAAATTCCCGTTTGGTAGCAGTTCAATCTCCTCCTTATGTTTCTGTCGCCACTCTCCCCAGTTGTTTTGTAACAGAGTATCAGATACTTGACCCCAGAGGCTCGGTGCTAATGCCCAGCATTCATTGTCTTGGTCCAGAACGTCATTTGACGGTTTGATTTCACCTTCTTCCGTTATCGAATAACACACATACCATTCCTTTTTAGCGCGAAAGCGGAACGGTAACCTAACAATAAAATTCCTGTGTCCAGCCGAGTATAATTTTTTCAATCTAAATTTGGTACGCGCCAAATTTGACTTGGCCAAAACGCTGGACTTGGTTGACTTGGTGGGAACGGTCGAACTGCTTGCACCACCACCCTCTGGCTGCCTCGCCGGGGCCGGGGCCGGGGGCTTCGCCTGCGCATCGGGCTGCTCACAAGGTTTGGGTGTACTTTTTTTTGCCTCCATTATCCTTTCCCACTCTACGACGAGCGCCACAACCCGTTCAGATAAAGTGTCAGGGTTTTTGTACTCTTCCTGAGAACTGGAACTAATCCACAAATAGTTTTCGAGATGTTTAGCTCCTTGTAACAAGGTAGGGTGGGCGGAATAGGCACGTCCAAGGCACGTCAATACTGTCCAAATTAGGGTTTCGCTCTTCTTCAATACTGTCACAATACGCTTCACCATTTCTTCCCTCATCGTCACAATACGCTTCGCCTCTGTCACGTGGGGCTGCTCACAAGGTTTGGTTGACTTGGTGGGAACGGTCGAACTGCTTGCACCACCACCCTCTAGCTGCCTCGCCTGGACCGGGGCCGAGGCCGGGGGCTTCGCCTGCGCATTGGGCTGCTCACAACGTTTGGGTGTACTTTTCTTTGCCTCCCTTCTCCTTTCCCACTCTACGGCGAGCACCTGAACCCGTTGAGATAAAGTGTGAGGGTTTTTGTACTCTTCTTCAGAACTGAAACAATTCCACAAACAGTTTTCGAGATGTTTAGCTCCTTGTAGTGTACAAATTAGGGTTTTGCTCTTCTTCAATACTGTCCCAATACGCTTCACCATTTCTTCCCTCATCGTCACAATACGCTTCAACTCTGTCTTACCGACGCAACTTGTCCAGCTTCGTGTGCTTGCACCACCACCCTCTGGCTGCCTCGCCTGGACCGGGGCCTGGACCGGGGCCGGGGCCGGGGCCGGGGCCGGGGCCGGGTACTTGGGCGACGATCTTAACTTTCCGTGGGCCGTCACAACCCGTTCAGATAAAGTGTCAGGGTTTTTGTACTCTTCCTGAGAACTGGAATTAATCCACAAATAGTTTTCGAGATGTCTAACTGCCCGTACGAAGGCATTTTTCGTGAGAAATGGAACGTTAATAAATGAGAATCTTAACTCTCTCTTATTAAATAGTGTCACAATACGCTTCACCATTTCTCGCCTCATCGTCAAAATACGCTTCGCCTCTGTCACGTGGGGCTGCTCACAAGGTTTGGGTGTCTTTTTCTTTTTTTTTACTGCTGCTTTTACACGTGCTTCTAGCGCCGCCGCTGCTTCTTTCATTTTTGTTTTCTTTGCCTTGAGTCTTTTTCTTTCTATTTTTTCCTTCTCCCTCCGGGCTTTTATCGCTGCCAAATTCGTAGTATGGCGTTCTGCCTTTTGCATTTTCGAAACAGAATAACAGACGTCTTTCTTCTTACGAATACTTTTACGCGGCGGAGAGTCTTCTCTGTTTTCGGGCCGCCTTGTAGCTTTAATCGCATCTATTTCCACCGCAGTGCTTGTTATTGACCGGTAGCGCATTTTGATGGGACGGATTTCACCGCTCGTTGTCTTCAAGACTAGTTTGTATTCACCACCAGAAGAGAAACAGACAGTGCGATCTTTCTCTATTGTTTTAAATTGATGATGTCGGCCAATCATCGCTGTGAAACCCAGTCTCCTTTCCTCAATGAATTTTTGTAGTCTATTGTCTGAACAAAATCGGTACGTATTCCAACCCGTGAAGAAATACACGTGAACAGCCCGACCTTCTACAGGAGCAAAGGCCACTGGTGATTTGCGCTTTCCAGAGCGCTTTCCAGAGATGGGTTTCAACCAAAACGTAATTTCCTTGATATCCTCTGCGTCCTGCGCTTTGGGCTGCGTGCGCTTTGGGCAAGGTTCCGATGTCGCTGACGCACAAATGCGATGGCCTCCGATTTCTTCGATTTCTTCGATTTCTTCGATTTCTTCGATTTCTTCGATTTCTTCGATTTCCTCAACATTCCCTGTGTCCTGTGTGCTGTCCGATGTCGCTGACGCAACAATACGAATGCCTTCAATTTCTTTTATTTCTTCGGTCGCTTCCTTCTCTTTTCTCTTATCCTCCCTTTTTGCGGCGCGAACCAGTCTACAGACATCGCAATCCATGTCTTTACACTTGTGATAGTGTGAGAGAAGGTACTTCGACGACAAGCAGTGAGGGGTTTGGCATTGGTCGTTTTTGCATGTATAAACGTGTGTCCACAGGGACTTAGCCTCTGCGCAGCTTTTGTATTTGCAGCTCTCGGCTTTGCACTTCGAAACGTACGTGTGGTGCAACAACAGCAGACGTTGTGCTTGCTGTCTCTTTACCTCGTCGCTCGGTCCAATCGGTCCAACATACTCAAGGACGGTATGCTCCGTTTTCGCAAATTCTTCCTCAGTGTATACGTGAAGTGCCGACTTTACCCCTCTGGCCCGACGGTGGTACCCTGCCTTTCGGTCACCATTTTTAAACAGAATTTCGTACGTGACAAATTTCTTCTTCTTCGGCGTCTGATGCGTCGGCGGCTGTCTCTTAACAATCCCCCCACGGTAAAAGTTCCCGTCGTCCCGTTTCGCAACAACATCTGTCATAAGCTTCAAGGCAGCTGCAAGGAGAGGGTTGGGGTCGTACGACACAGGATTGAAAGCCGGGACAGGATTGAAAGCCGGGACAGGATTGAAAGCCGGGACAGGATTGAAAGCCGGGACAGGGGTCGGTTGCAACGGTGGAATACTAGCTTGGTGCGCGGGGCCGATGGGAGGGGGCGGTTGGGCAGGGACCGCGACAGGACGTGCAAAGACCAGTGTAAATGGTCGTCTCTCCCTCATTGAATCGAGAAACGTTTCTAGTTCGGTCACATGGGGAATTTCATTGATCAGACGTCCACGCTGCACGCCCACGCAGACATCCCCTACCTTTATCTTAGATCTCTCTTCCCTGTCCACGACGTCATCGTCCCCTGTTTCAACCGATTCGACTACGAGGTATTCTCCTTCTTTTTGTTTTATACGTAGAAACAAACGTTCCTGTGTAAATGTTACTGTGTAACGATCAGGCGCAAGCTTACGTATGCGTTCCTCTCTACGCTCCGCTACGTCGTGGCAATCCTCGCAAACAAGAAGATGCATACACTTTCTTTTGCTTTTCTTCCAAAAACGACTCTTTCCATCGGCCCGTTGCCGACACACATAGACCCTCTCGTCTTTCTGCTCCTCCAGCACTAGGTGTGGTTGGCCCCGCTTGTGCTTGGCCTGGCAAATCTCTGTGCTTGGTATTACGGATGGCTTGTCTTTGCCTATCCAAGTTGTATACACTGTCCGGAGCTTATCGCACCACTCTTTGTCCCTTTTTTTGTGCTCCATCACAAGTTGTTCAAATAGGGTGCAATATCTACTCCGCCTGTAGGCACTGCGTTGTTTTTTGCTAGACCTTTGGTGCGGAAAGTTTGGAGGTGTAGGAGGACCTTTTGGTCTTCTCTCCGCATTTGCCTCTTCCGTTTTTTTGTACTCCTCAACTCTCCGCACATACTGCTCGTACTCTTTTTTACGCTTCTCGGCCGCAGTCACGGTGGGGCAATCCCTTCGCGGCTTCTTGGCAGGCGCTGTTTTCTGCTCGCCAGGCTCTGCCTTCCGCTTGGCAGGCGACTTGGCAGACTTGGCAGGCGACTTGGCAGACTTGACAGGCGACTTGGCAGGCGCCACAGACTGCTCCTGCAACCCCAGTTGTTTCTCTAATTTCTTTTTCGAACGCCGACGACCGAACACTACATCGTCGTATTCTTTGTTGAAATGGTCAAGCAATTTCTTTTTTGTTTCGCCTACCAAGAAAGACTCTTGCACCTTTTTTATTTTCGCTGCAATAGGTGCCAACCTCTTTAAAATCTTGTCGATGGCTTGGCCAGGCTCGTATGTTCTCGTTGTTCTTCTCGTTCGCCTTGGCGTCGGCATGGGGGACGTCCCAAACGAACTGGTGCTGGCGGATGCGAGTGGCCTGCTTGAGACCTTTGTCGTGATCGCAGGCATGTCGTTTAAGTTTAGTTAAAAAAGGTATTAGGTAGTATACAAACAATATATGATTTTTTTTTGTAAAGGGTGTGTTTTTCTTTGTGTTTGTTTCTCGTTTACAATTCTTTTTGATGCGAAGCAATACTTGTACCATACGATGGAACACAGTGGTTTGAGTTTAAAGTTTTGTTATAATACTACTAGTGTGACGAAGAATTTTTTTTGTTTGGAGGTAGGAGGCTGTTGTCGGGACGGTGTGTAAGAGTCTGGCTTGTCCCATTGTGTGCCCATGTAATACAAAATGACAAAATTTGGCGCGCACTTGGAAATAATCATATATAGAAATAGGCAGGGATGGAAGAGTAAAATGTAGTAAGATGGAGGAAAAAAATGATTGGTGAAGAAGTAAAGCGATGGTGTGTCCTATAACCACACACATCACTTGCCTTTTCCGTTCTTCTCTTTTTCTTTTTTTTTATTTAGTCGATCCTTATTATAATGTTTTGCACCTTTTGTGTTCATAGTAATTTACACCCCATGTGGATCGAGAAGTATTCGAATATCATAAGGGCAACAGCAGAGAATAGAATATTTTGAAGGTAGTGAAACACCGGTCCATGCCTCTGCCCCTGTAAAAATAACAGAAAGAAATGCATATACGAAAGAAAAAAATACAAGGGCACAAAAAGAAAACGAGTATTTTTATTTTTCATTTTTCGTTTTTCGTTTCATCTTTTTTTTATTTTTTTATTTTTTTATTTTTTTTATTATTTATTTTTTACTCTTTCCCTAACCCTAACTTCATGGCAGGTGCTCTTACGTATTACATAGAAATAGGCAGAGGTGGACGGACAAAAATGGCCGCGTTATTCTCTAACACCACCAAATGAGTGGCTTGAGACTTCTATGGTATCTCTATGTATGCTTTTTATTTTTTTTATTTTTTTTTATTTTTATCTTTTATTATTTTTTATTATTTTTGATGAAGATAGTTAATTAACTAAGAATCATTATGAAGCATGTAATCGTAGAGCACGTTTAAAGAGAAGGAAGAGAAAGAAGAAGGTAACAGACAGAAACAGCAAAAAAACATACCGACGCCTTTAAGAAAGAAAACTGTACCGTTTTTGTCTGCATTTTTCTTGTTCATTGCATCTTACTTTACTCGTTGCTACATTGAAGGACCCCCTCTTTTTACTCTCGTAGATTTTACGGCCGGTAATAATAAACGAATAACCATGGCGCGAACGAAGGCACAAGCAAGGCGTGGGGAGGGACGTTCAAGAGTAGGCCAAGTCTTTGTTAACCGAGAAACAGACCACTGCGTTCTTGTCGTATCAGGAAGCCAAAGTACCGTACGATTGCATTCTCACACAGAATTTAGTGGATTGCTACCCTCCACCCCCTTACGACACCCCTTCGCTTCGCTCCCCGTAGAGGACCCGCAGTGGTGCACTGGTCCGTGGTTCACGCATACGATGACCATCGAAGATATGGACGACAACTATAGACACGGCGGCAGAAACAACTCCGATTGTACACCTTTCGATCCGCGATTTTTAGTGGGAGAAAAATGGTTAATTAATGGTCATTCCTCAAAAATCACCAAGGCGCCTTTTGTTGGCAAATGGAATTGGTGGCCAGAGTTTGTTGTTGACACAGATTTTAAAGGTCGTCGGCCATTGGCCGCTAAGCCAGCCTACAGGTTTAAAACAGAGGAGCTACTCATGAATGGGGAGCACATACCAAGAGGGCGCATATCAAGCGCGGGGGCAGGAAGCTCATTGCGATCTTCTCCATTGCTAACATCAAGACGCCGCAGCTTACCACCGCCTCCCGCTAATCCCCCGCCATCACGTCCAGTGCAAAGGATACACGCCTCCCAAATACCACCGCCCCCCGACAAAGCCGCGGGACCCTCCAGCTCTGGTGCGGGACCCTCCAGCTCTGGTGCGGGACCCTCCAGCTCTGGCGCGGGACAAACGAAGCGCAAGGCCATGGGAGAGCCCGAAACGGACGGAAAGCTGCCGCCAAAACGTCCGCGTGCCAACAGCATACAGCTTGACAACCCAGACGACCGCAACCTGATGTGCCCGATCACCCTCCAGCTTTTTGTAGATCCAGTAGTGGCATCAGATGGCAATACCTACTCCCGCGCAGCGATCGAGCAGTGGGATAAGAACAATCACACTTCTCCTGTGACCAGAGAAGACTTGACTCGGGCTGGAGACAAAGTGGTCCTAACACAAAATCGTCTGATTGCTAAAAACGTAGAGAAGTATAAGGAAGAGGTGGGGCAGAAGCTCATTGAGCTGATAGAACGGATCCCAGAAGAGCCGGAATGCGCACAAAGGGCGTACGAATTGATCGGAGAAACAGGGTGTGGATTGAATGTGGAAGCAAGACGCGCGAGCGATCGACGAACGCCACTTCTGATTGCTGCCGAGCTGCGCCTGTACATGCCACAAGACGCGAACAATAGAAGATTGTGGCAGAGGTTAAGAGATGCCGGTGTCAATATGGACGCCAAAGATGATGCCGGTAAGGGTCTGCTTGATATTATTGAAGTGAATGAAAAAGGCGAGTTTCTCACAGAACGCGAGATTATAGATATTAGTATTGTAGTGTATGCTGAGTTGTAGACCAAGGCCATGGCAAAAAAATGAGTATTTATAGGATAGGATGCTACGACAAACCCCCGACACGCTTACGAAATGATCACCGACAAACAATTGAACGTCCTAGCCGTTGTTGCTGCCATCGGGATAACGTACATGGCGATGGTGTCCCTCCTCGACCTTTATCCAGACCAGAAAGACGACGAGTAAGGCGAGTAAGGCGAGTAAGGCGAGTAAGGCGAGTAAGGCGAGTAAGGCGAGTAAAATTATTTACAATAAAAAGCAAAGGAATTTGCCTATCTTTTTACAGCACGGAGGAGGGCAACACTTACAGCCCTTGTCACGCTTCTCCTTCACCGTCTCCTCGTCCCACTCGTCCTCTTCCTCTTCCTGCTGGATGGTCTGCACCACCGTGCTGTCGGAAACTTTTACCGACACACAGCCCCCCATCTTACGCTCTTTCTATCTCGTTCCTTCGGGGGCATATATACTCACAGTCTCCTGAGCACAGAAATGATGAACGTGACCAGCGCCGAGGAGACGGCCGCCACCGCAGTCACCATCTCCCTCTTCGCGTGCGTGCTGTCCATGACGGCAATCATCACCTCCATGTGCACGTTTCAACAACTCCAGAGCGAGAAGGGGAGGATGAAGTTGGACACCAACGATGCTGGTGGGCCCACGGGAGACTTTTCGTAGACCGCGCCGATCTCGTTGAGCGCATCCACAATGAGCGGAATCTCTTCGTAATTCTGTTTCAAGGCTTCGAGCTTCGCCAGGGCTTTGGTGCAGTGTAGACAGGGCATGGTAGAATGTTTCGATGGTTTCTAGTAAAAGAGAGATCTTATATATACAAGGACAGAAAGTTAAAACGGTATGAATATGGATGAGTGCGAACATCTGACCTCCTCGGTGGAGTGCCAGCTTTGCTTCGAAACCATGGTCGGGCGAAAGGACGCCTTTGCCTTATGCCACAACTGCGGAATGCAATGGTGTAGGGACTGCGCCTTCAGCTGGTTCAAGCAAACCCTTTCCTCCAAAAGCCATCACTGCCCATTCTGTAGGGAAAAGGACGAGGTAACCCTCCCTTTCGTCTACAGGACATTTACTAACGAGACCAGCCCGGACACGCGCACCATCTATTCCTGCCTATTTGGTCAAGTGCTCTGTTGGGCAATTCTTTTCGTCTTCGTCCTTATGATCGGCTGGCTCCACGAGAGGCTACAAGACGACATGTTCTACATTTATATGATCGCGCTGACGATCTTAGCCATCGCACTGCTGCTTCGCTTGAGGGAAAACCTGATCTATTACTACGGCGGCGACGACGCCCTAGACGACGACGAAGAGGCCGTGCTGTCGTAGAGCCCTCTTAAGGTGCTGGCACAAAAATTGTATACGTCTCATCCTCGCTCAGACTCCCAATTTTTGTACTCGGGCCATAGACCGTCGTTCCAAGCTGAAGCTGAAATAGATTCACATTGTAAAACCCAGAGAGGAATAGACGATATATATCTGCCACAGTCTCGTCGTTCGCCAGAATCAACTCACGGCGGAAGCGCTGCTTACTATCGTAGACTTTAATACACTTGCTTAGGCGCTTGTTCTTGTAGTATTTGTGCCTTCGCCGCTCGGCAAAGTTGTCTTCATCGTACCGCTCCAGGTAAAAACTATTGCTGTCGTCAATTCGAAGTCCCTTGTAAGTTAACGTTCTTTTAATGTCTCTCCACTCCAGTGCCGCACTGTGCTCTATCCGCTTCACGTCTGCGTCGATGGCTTCCCTCAGCACGGGAGGCCACTGGTTTTCATATAGCCTATCGTCGGAGGAGAACGTACTTTGGAGTGAACAGTGGTCTTGGAACGAGCAGCCCTTCTGAAACTCGTACGAGTACGTCTCCACTCGCCTCCCATGCTTGTCAAAGGGTGAAGCGGAAACTCCGCAGCACTCATATTGCCCTTCTCCCCAAAAGCGCCCCTTACTTGTGTTCAACGGGAGAGGGTGGATCCTACAGGACTGGCAGCCGAGCGACCGCACGGCCTGAATCCACTTGTTGCAACGAATACAGTGGTGCCAGTCCTTCAGATACTGGCCATCAATATCTTTGCTTAGCGTATCGTTCGGCAGAGAGTAGAGCCCCGTCTTTTCATCGCGCAGCAGTGGTGTCGTCATAGCAGTAGGGCACCAAGGGGAACAAAAGGGGGTATTAAAATTGCATCCTTCATCCTATATATATATATACTAAAACTAGCGCGAAGTAGCTAGCACCCATATGTTGATGTTCAAGCGTCAATGATGAGTCGGTACAAGGCACCGCTGCTCAGAAAACCTTAAAAATGGAACGTCACAACAGGGAAATAAAACATATTATAAAGGACTATGTTCCATTTCACCTGTTATGACGTTCCATTTTTTAGCACAGGAACAGCACGGCAAAAAAAACAGGAAAAGTAGTAGTAAAAGTCATTTTTTTTAAAACGTACGTGACAGTACAAGTACACATATGTCCTATTAGCACACTATGCTATTCTTTCCCGCCTTTCTTTCTCCCCCCCCCCCCCC
>Ga0209632_10000350_pt1 | contig 48691 bp, 53 predicted proteins | sample COG_10_FD_184754 | JGI IMG/M metagenome (GOLD analysis project Ga0209632, IMG submission 184754) | Pelagic Microbial community sample from North Sea - COGITO 998_met_10 (SPAdes) (version 2) | ecosystem: Environmental > Aquatic > Marine > Neritic zone/Coastal water | place: Helgoland, sampling...
GAGCTGGTATCACATACTTCTTGTTCAACACACCGTCAAAGTAATAGGGCCAGGCATGGCCGTCGGCGTCGTTGCCTTTTGTAACCCAAGTTAGACCAACAAACATGTCTGAATTGCGAAGAACATGCTCCGCTTGTGTGAGATGAGTATAATCGTTTTGCGTGCGACGCAATTTCTTATGAGAGTGTCGCCAAGAAGTACTTGACATTTTCTTACTTTTGTTTCCTTTATATATGTAAGAATCGTGCTGTTGAACTTTATTGTTTCTTATCTCTGTGATGAGTATGATCGTTTTTGTATCACCAGTTTATCCTTTACGTCAACTGTGTTATGTTTTTAAGTCATACTGTGTTATACTAAGTTAATTTGTAGAGCAAATGGTGGTAAAATTAAAAATTACCCCACGAACAATATTACTACGGACCTCCTCTAAATTATCACGCACAACATTACTACGGACCTCTGTTAAATTACTACGGACCTCTAATATATTATATTACTACGGACTTTACGTAAATTACTACGGACTTTACTTAAATTACTACGTAGTTTTTTTTTTTTTTTCTAGAGAGAAGTCTAAAATACTTGACTGAGTGTAGTATTATCCAAAAAAAATCCTTTGTATTGTTTATACTACAGTCGCTCATGGGTGGTACGGTCATGCTAAAAAAAATAAAAAAAAGTCCGTAGTAATTTACCGTAAGAAATGTAGAGCAAATCAATCGGTCATTCTTAACCCAACACTATATCATATAATAACACACATACACACATACATACAAATATGAAACACAGAAAGTTTACATAAAGGAACGTATAAAGACAAATATAATTATATTCAACCGAACGATAAAATGACGCTTAACCCGAATTGGGAAAAACCTAAAAAATTAGGCAGCGGAGCCTACGGAACTGTTTACAGTAACAAAATGAACGAAGCCGTGAAAATTATGCCTCAAGACGGTTGGGACAGAACGCAGGGTGCTCTAAGAGAGTGTCATGCACTCCGTCAGTTGAATGTCTTGTCGAGGGTAAACTTCGTTCAGTTGAAGAAAGTGAAGTTCTACAAGGACAAAATACATATGTATATGAATCGTGCGGATGGAAATTTAACATGTATCAACACAAAAAAATTGACGGCTTTTCAAATTGAAAGATATGCAACGCAATTGTTTCATGGTCTTTTTATGATGCGAAATCATAAGATATTTCATAGAGACATCAAACCAGAAAACATCCTAGTTGATTTTAAGACTCAGACTTTATCATATTGTGACTTTGGCTTGAGCAGACATTTACAAGAAGACACTGAATATGGCACCGGGTATATCGTAACCCGCTGGTATAGATCTCCAGAGTTACTTGAACACCAACAGAAGTACAAGCGGAAAAGAAACCTAACGTACACTGAAAAGATGGATGTATACTCCATCGGTGCTATTCTATATGAGCTGGTTTTTGATGCTGTACTGGCACCTGGAAAAAGCATTGAGGACTCGTTGGACAAGCTGAGACGACGTATCGGCAGGCTGACAGTGGAAAAACTCGTAAAACATGAAAAAGTTACTGAAAAAGTTGCCAAATGTCTTATTGGAGTATTGAAAATTGATCCATCTGAGAGGTTCAATTGTGCCAGGGCATTGTACTCTCTTGGTGACCTAACTGCCGACGAAGTGTTTAAATACCAGGAAAAGAAAAACCATAAAGACACGTTCACGTTGAAGTATGCCCCAATCCAACCGGAAAGAATTCACTACGATGACGGCGAATGGCAAACACGCTCCAAACTTTTCCATGCGGTGTTAAAATTTTCTGGATTGAAAAAGATAATTGCATACGCGCTGAATGTATACGACTACCTTCACGATACCTACACCAACACGAACGAACGTTTTTTGGTTAGCATTGCTTACTCCACCATGGTTTTGGGCAGCTGGTACGACGACGATAGGTGTAAAACACTCGTTAAATATACACAGAAACTTTTTCCATGTACGGAATCACAGCTGTTAAGAAAACTTTGTATTAGAGTTGAAAATATGGATTTACTCACCGTTAGTGCTTGGGAAGAAGGTAAATACACTTCATTTAGCGAGTACATGGAACGAGCACTAAAAAACCCTTGCAACTTAAAAAGAAGAAAAAGATAAATTTATAATTAATTATATAGCTTCGTTTACTATGTGATAATACATTTTATACTTCAATTCGGATTGTTTTCTGTTTTTTTCCCTTCCTCTGTACATTCTATTGATCGTTATTTCTTCTGCTTTAAACTCCTTCAACGTGTTGAGCATGCCAAATTCGTAGGTCTTTTTAGTACATAACTGTAAGATATCGATATCTTGAGTTTGACCAATGCGATGAAGTCTACCAATGGATTGAATGTGATCAGCAAGTGACAATATAGGCTCCAAAAATATGATGGTTGAGCCTTTCTGTAGATTTATTCCAACGCTTGCCGTCCTAGTAGACAACAGAAATGTTTTTAGTTGACCACTTGCAAACTCCTTAATCATTTCTCCTCTTTTTTTCCGTGTCGTTCTCCCCGTTATAATACCAAGTGAAATATTCTCCCGCTTCAAATATTTTGATAGCGCAACTAATGATAACTGGTATTGTGAGAATATCACACAGGAACCATCGTGGTCTTGAATGAATTTTTTCACATACTCAAATTTTTTCGGCGTCTTTGTTTTCAACCTATTGTACGCATCCTTCACGTCTAAAGGAACAGTGTAGCTGTTGCCTAAAATGTCTGTGAAAAAGTGTGTATTGTCTTTGTCTTCACATTGAACATGTCCAGTGATCATCTTTTTTAATTGTGTCACTTTGCATGATTGCCTACACTGTGGACATTTCTCTCTGTGTTTTAATGCGTTCTTTATACACTCATTACAGTAGATGTGCAAACAAGGAGTGATGGTAGGTTCCTTATACTCTTCTAAACAAATACAACAACTTCCATTGTTTTCGCTGTTCAACGTCTCGATAACGGTTTTCTTATATGATTCGTTTAAGTTTGTTCTTCTCTCCAAAGATTTTACTAACTGTTCTTTAGTGACTTCTTGGTTGTCTAAACTATTTAGCTTTGAAAATTTCGATAGTGGAAACAGCGTAGGATGCGTCACCGCTATTTGCGCGGCAAGTGCTGCTGGTTTAACAATCTTGTTTGGCGTATAGGTAGAAATCGTTTTAGTTTTCAGTGCGTATAAGATCTTTAACATGTCATCATCTGCTTCAATGTAAACATTTTTTACGGAGTTGACTTTTTTCTTGATTGGAACAATACCCATCCGTTTTAGTTTTTTTGCGTCTAACGACAATATACAGCGTCGAAACAGCTTTTTAAATACGCCACGGTTGTTTACCAACGGGGTGTTCATATGAAACGGTTTAATTTTGAGCATTTGTAACTGAGTCTGAAAAGCATTGTTATTGTCGTTGTATGGAGTGGCAGTAACCAACCACCTTTTTTTTGCTTTTACCTGTACACATGCACGGGCGCGCTGTGATCCCCCGTTCTTGATTAGATGACTTTCCTCAAAAATAACGCGATCAAATTCCTTCAACTCGTCCACGGTCTGACGTAGTGTACCGTACGTAGTCAGAACAACGTCACCGTCCTGGCTTTTGTTACGACCATAGTACTCTGATACTTTTAAAGATGGTGCAAATCGAGCCAGTTCACTCTTCCACTGATCTAGTAATGTGACTGGTGCACATATGAGGTTGCACCCCCCTTGTCTCAATATTAACTCAATTATAATAACCGTTTTCCCCCATCCAACGTCTAGACTTAAAAATCCTCCATAACTTTTATCTTCATTGTTTTCACAGAATCCTACTAAGGCATTGTAACACATGCTACCTTTAAACTTGTAAGTGAATATATCGGACAGCGGCGTTTCAGCATTTTCCTCCTCTTCCATCCTCTTTACAATCCAACTTTGGTACTTTTTCAATGACTGTATTTTATTGGAAGAAACATAATCACTATCGTCTTTTTTGAATTTAACAACATTCGTCTTGCCATAGTTGTTAAATTTAAAAGCATCATTATTGTTGAAGGTACGTTCGTCAGGAAGTAGCTTTCTCATTAGCGGAGCAAGAGCCACGGTGTTCATGTTGATAGCAGTAGCAGTGTAAGAGACCACATCCATGGCAGATACATTGTTGTATTCAACGTTAATCTTCATTTTAATCTGTTTTTTATCTTGTGATAATGTTATGTCAGTAGGTTCAAAAGAAAACATTGGTACGTTTCGATATGACTCCTCTAATTTCATAATTTCAAGAGTATTGGTTCCTGCTCCCATCATCCATGACAACCGTTGGTTAACCTTTAATATGTTTATGTGATCAGCGTTCCCACTGCCCTGTATGTGTGTTTCATAAAAATCTTGCTTGCTGATAGTCATTCTCTTCAACCCATCTAGTGTGTAGCTATCGTTCTGTCCACTTCTGTACACAGTTGGAATTTTATACGAAGCATGCGACCACATTAAGTAAGATATAGCAAACAGTAGTGTATTGTGAGAATGATTTTTTTGCTGGCGTAAGATGTAATAAAACATCATCTTTAAATCGTGTTCTTTTAAGGTAAACAACAATTCAAGTTCGCGTTCGCGTAGATCATGTTCCCATTCAACACAGATCTCATTCTTAACACGATCGTTAATCAATGTATTTTCTTTTCGACACAATTTATTATTGATTGCATGAATTTCCTTAATATGTCCAACATTTACCCACTCCACAAATTCTACGTGTGTGTCAAAGCGTATAAAGGGAAGATCATTTGATGCAGTTCTATCTTCCACATAGCAGTAGATATTGTTACCGTTATCTACGCCGTAATCTACGTCCACAATAAACCCTTTCTTTTCAGGTCTTGAGTGAAGTGTGCAATAGCAACCCAAGTAAGCATCTTTTCTTTCAAGTTCTTTACACATTTTCGTTTGAACGATATACTCTGGATATAGATATCGAACCGGTATGTAATAACGGTTATTCTCTAAGATGGTTAACTGTACTCTAAATTCTGGCTGAATTTGTTGGCTGAATTTGTTAACCTCTACTATTAATTTCGAATACATTGGCTGAAGAAGCAATTTATCATCTTGTATGTCTACCACAACACATTTTAATCTTTGACGTGTGTCGTACCCACTTCGAAACCAAACCGATTGAAAAATTTGTAGATTTTCTCTCCATTTTACGATGTCCCACTTTTCTGTAGCTGGAAAGGTATCGTATAGCTGCTGAGGGAATTCAGGTGTGATTTTTCTTACTCTGTCGTCAATACCGGGGGTACTTATCCACGTACCATCCTCACACTCTGAGATGCGGAAAAAAAATTGTTCAACCTGTGTGAACCCGTAACTGTAGAGATGATGGTACCCTTGAGTGGATACGTAATTACCCCTGACTGAAACCACGATTCTATTGTAGTTGTCGCCAAAATTTCGCAGTTTAATTGTCGTGACGGTGCCTAAGTACCAATTTCCACCATTTTTGAACAGAACTGTTTCATCCTTTTCAAAGTGTGATTCAAATTTTATTCTTCGTCTTTTCACGCGTGGCATTTTTCTTAAGATGAGGGATACTATATATACTTCATCTTTTTCTTACAAAAATGGAACTCAGTACGCATTAATTCCTTCTTTTCCCCGTAGAGCAACCAAGGGGGGTAAAATCTGATCTACTCAATCATGAAGAGCTGGTAGTTTACTCACCAGAACCCCTATGTTTTGGACCGGGAGTATACGAAATTGATACTAGAGTAAAAGCGGAACAGCCTGATAACACCGTGTTATTTGTCAAAACGCCAGACAGAGATCTCCTCAATGGTAACACCATGCTAAAGGCATCGGTAAAAGACGGTAATGGTACGTGTTGATAGGAAGTATGTAGTACAAAAAAAACTATGAATTGTGTTCAATCCATTCGCTCTACGCTTTACCTCATTTGCTCTACAAAACTCCATCACAGTAAGATAGAAATATAGGGAGAAGAGTAGACAGCTCTGCTACAAATATACAAGGAGAAAAGTAACTTCATTTTAAATTCAACGGAACGAACAAAACAAACAACATCATTCATACCACATATTCTTAACAATGCCAAAACAAAACGCATCCGTCGCTATCAAAAGAGGAAGGGCAACCTCCATCAAAAGAAACGCCAAGTTGCTCATCGGGGATACCGCAACTCGTGCTTTGGCAAATGCTACTTTGGTGGGGAAAAAAAAACTTAAAGGAATACTGAAGAAATCCTCCTACAATCCTAACATGTCCTATAAAAGGAAAATTCGTTTAAAGAGAGCCAGAGATGAATCACGTGCGAAGGGTCGTTTCAGATTCTGTGATAATAAAAAGGTGCAGTAAGAAGTGGTGCTGCTGTCTCGAGAAGTTTGAGAAACAACCCGTTTTGAAAATCAAGGATGTGAAATTATACAAGTCCTGCTTTATAAGTTGTGAGATGAGAGACTCTATAAGGGTGACCGTGGTACGGGAATCAACGGATCCAACGTATCCACCATTATTATAATATATATAAGCTGGAATATTTTAACAACGATGTCTAAATTTAATTATAATTCTGAAATGTGCGACCAACTGGACCGATTGGACGAGAAGTTGGTCGAGGTAATTACTGTGATGAAGTCGTTAGAGAAAAGACTTAAAAAGTTAGAGAGTATCGCAAAGGAGAAAGGACTGATGAAGAACAGTGCTGTTAAAAAAGAAGCAGATGAAAGTTGTATGTTGATGTAAGAGAGAAAAGAGTATAAATGTTTCGATAAAAATATAAAATGACTTCATTATACTATGAGCAATATGTAGATTCGCCTAAAGTTCCTACCAAATCTTTGATTCAACTTTCTGAACTTCAACGTGCATTTAACAAGAAACAAACTCTTGAAAGTTCCAAAAACTACTTAAACGCTCTTCAAAAATTAGTTTGTACTGTCAGGTACAGGCGTATACCTTTAAAACAACATCCCACGTTTACTTTTGGAAACATTAAATCTACTAATTGGACTATGGAACTCATCCGCGTGTCTTCAACATATAAGAATATGTTAAAACAAGCAGCAAAAGGGCAAGATGACCTCAAAGACAAAAATAGAACGTTGCTACAAGCCTTACAACTCTCTAATGACTGTTCTAGATATGCTGAATCAATCGCATTTGACACAGAAAGTAATAGAAGTTACAAGCAGCTGAACCCACAGTATCATTTGTCTCAAACAATGGGGATAGCGGCAGATAGATTTTTCAATATTAACTCATTCAGAGACAATGCCTTGGCAATCAAACGCGCGTTCCAGTTGAAGGAGTTATCCTTTTTGTTGTGGAAAAACGATGAAGACATTGAGGACGTAATAAAATACAAGGCCAAGGCTTTATTGGCAATGGCAATGAGCTTGGAAGATGACGAGTGTGGTCAAAAAATAGCATTGTTGGAAGGCATTGTTACCAAAGATCCGTGTCCAGAGGAAGTTAAATCTGAATACGAGAAATGGAAACAGCAAAATGAATCAGTATATTATAAACCAGTTACTACGGACTTGAAGTTGGACGTTATCGATTTGGAGGAGGCTTTTCGTATTTTGTCAAAATCTTTTGAATGTCCTTCAACATGACATTCATATCTGGAACACTATAATTTTGCGTTATGTACACCCCTATAAAGACTCCTATCATAACTCGCAGCATGCAAAGATTTGTAACAGATATTTAAAAATTTATAGTAATTTGTTTTGTTCAGATAAATACCGTCTCCAATTTTACTAACGGTCGTAAAACAGATGTAAAAAATATATATTGACATACTAATGATTTTATAAATGGGATGTAAGTTAAGTGTGAGCGTCGTCCACCCTGAAAACATAGTAAAGAAAATAAAGGAAAGCATGAGTCCAACGTCTAAAAGGAGTTTAAAAAAAACAGATTCGAACATAAAAGTAAAGCCTGAGAGTCCCCCGTCATCACCAGACCCCCCTGACAGTCCTGAATCAATTGACATATATAAAACTATATACGTTGATTCACCATAAAAAATGTATATAAGAAGGACTGTAAATAATAAAATGGGACAATGCGTGACCTTATCCGTTGGAAATACAAATACTGGGCCTGTATCTGAAGGCGGTGGTGGAGGTGGAACAAATGTCACAGTAGGGGGTGGAGAAGAAGAAGAAGAAGAGGAAGATGAAAATTGTTTGGGGAGTTGCTTAAAAGTAGCGGGCTGTGCGTTGTGTTTATGATAAAATAAAATATAAATATGTAAATAAAGTATACATAATGTCTAGTTTTGTACGTATTTATGAGGTACGGCGAAACAGAACTGAATCTTTTCGAATTAATTTACCATCAACCAGTAGGGATTTAGATCAGCACATCTTTGGCGCGGTACGCAACAACACGTATAATTTTGTTAGGTGTTCGTGTAGGAATGGCGAATCTTGTCCAAGATGTCAGCACAGGCAAGAGTTGAGATTACAAAACGTGCCCCATGTAACCGTGAACTTGGCAGATGCCATAGAAAGAGCTCTACAGACCGAAGAATCTACACCCTGTAACAATGTGCGTGTCATACCAGAATACAAAGCGGAGGCAACGTTGGACGACGAGTGTGCTATCTGTTTCGATAAAATAAAGAAACGGCAGAAGTTCAGAGCTTTGCCGTGTTCAGAAGTGAAGCAACACTGTTTCCATACAAAATGCATAGATCGATGGTTACAAAGAAATATGTCTTGCCCTGTATGTAGAGCAGTGGTATTGTAGATTCTAACGGTTCTTGTTTTAAACTTCTCATTTATTCAATTAAACTTTATCTTTATACTATCCAACGGATGACCATCGATTCCATTTTTATATAAATACTTTCTCTTACCCTTTATGTAAATGAAAATTGTTAATAGCCCGTGTTGCGCGATATGTCTCAAAAACTATTCTTGCCTCATTGTGCCAAAAATTCTCTCACCCTGCGGGCACGGTATATGCTCTGAGTGTCTCCACACCTTTAAAGAACACGAGGAAGAAAAAAACGGATCTCTCGAAGACTTAAAATGTCCACAATGTAGAGGAATTATAATTGGTGATTTTGAAAACTACGATCTTCAACATATAACAAACAATGTTGATTTGAATCACATGCCTTATTGGTCAAAAAGATTGCTGGAGGCAATAGACAACAGGGGCGCAATCGTAGAGGTAGACGAAAAATTAATGCCGTTTTGTAGAACACTGTTCACGCGCATTGTATATAATGAAGATATTAAAGTGTTGGGACTAGTTAAATCGGAGAATTGGACAGATTGTGATAGACAAAAAATTAGAAGTATTAGTGGGGCATTTACCACAGCGTTGACTGTATCGCAAATAGATGTAGATGAAGCACTGGATTGGATCACGGTACTTAACGTACCACAATGTGTTGAAGTAAAGCTGTTACACGATGTAAATAGGTATTACACCACCAGGAACTTTTTGAAAACCAGAAATGCGGAATGGCTTATGGATACCTTGTTTGAATAACTATATAAAGACTCTGAAGATAAATTAAATGACTTCAGTATACACTGTAAATACGGAGGAAGACCGCTTGGTCCAAACGTTGAAGAAAGAAATATTTGATGCCGATCGAAATCAAAATTCAGACTTACACATAGAATTCAAAGGATACCTTCATAATAAAACTGGTTTTAAACTGAGGATAGAAAATATCGAGGTGTTCGACGGTGATTTAATCGATGCGTGGAAAGATATAGTCTCAAATCATGGCTTGACATGCGACGTCATCGCGGATCTAGCAAATGCATGGGTTCTTTTAACGTGTAAGAGAATTCTTCGTCATAGAAAAAGTTTCCGAGACAGATTTTCAATGCCTAACGTTAATGTTAAAGTACCTTCACTACCTTTTACGCTTATGCTCTATTTAATGATTATAATAGCTTGCATATATATCATATGGAATCGGAACAAAGAAAAATTTCTAAACTAACAAGTCGTTTGCCTCAAAGTAATTTGAAACAAGATGATGTAAAATTTGTGGCCGAGCTAGTGCAATACATCGGTGTGTTAAATGGTAGAAACAACCTTCAGATAAGCATACACGATAGTTTCAGCAGCAAGTATAAGGTTATAATAGCAAAAATGCCCACAATAAATTTTGATGACGTCCGCCAAATCGGTAAGTAAAAGTAATTATAAACAAGACACAACAGGGTCTAACAACGATATCCTTCAAGAGATGATGAACAAGCGTATATATAAAATTACCGTTGATATGGAACGTGGATTCCTCATAGTGGAAAGCTGGAAGTATGGAAAAGAGAAGAAATTAATTAAAAAGAGAGGAAGAGATTTAGACGACGAGTATACCGATCTACCTGGGAGTTTCAATTTAGAAAAGGTTGAAGACAATGACAAGGTGCAAGTGAAGGGTGTGTTAAGAATGTTCTTGAATTTGACTGAGTTAGAATTTCAAATTGATTTAATAGACAACGGTAATTCGTACGATTTATTGTTTTCAAAGATGGAGCCCATAAACATAGTGAGCATAGATTCTGTACTGACCAAATTCAAGGCATTCATCAACCAGGTTGAAATACAATACCCACAAAAACAGTTAAAGGTTTCCGTGAGAAAAACAGATAGTCCTTTAGAAAAAATAGCACCGTACCGCCGAAAGTTAAAGTTACTTAAAAAAAATTAAATATCGTCGCCGTCAATGATGTTATTCCACTCTTTATTCGATAGATTTATTTTATAATCTCTTGTCCAACGTTTGTTCAATTTATTTAAAAGCCTAATGTTAGCATTTTCATTCTTTGTGATATACAGCATTACATTATACTTCAGTGCAATTTCGAACCCTTTCCTGATACGCGATTCCAGCCCTCTAGACGAGCTCTTCCACTCCCTTTTTAACATTTTACTTGAAAAAGTTCTTGAAGAAGGTAATTGAAGAATCATCACAGCCTTCCAATTGCCAGCCGCGCGTCTAGTAATTCGGGGCCCACCTGGTGTTTCCAAATTGTGTTGCTTCAACCGCCTGATAAAATTACCAGATGCGCCAATGTAAGTGTGTGTTTTGATTTGTGCAACATTGTGACAAATTAAATATAAAAACATCTTTTGATGAATATTTTTTTTTTCCATCGTTTAATTAGATAAAACGATATTATATATACGTTTTTTTTTTCTACAAATGAGTGAGCCTAAGTCCGCTCCTTTAACTGAGGATCAAAGATCTGAGGTTCGTATATTACTCCAACGTCTTTCTCAACAGTCCACGGCTAGGGCACAACGTAGGGGTACCACAAGACCCGTGTTGCAAAAGACTAAGAAACTGAAACGGGAGGTGAATCCATTTGATGCTATAGAGGCAAACAAACACGTAAACGGTGTCGTACTGGCTCCAGACTGCTGTGTTATTCCTTTTGTTCAGCGAAGCCGTATTATACTACTGCCTTACCATCTGGATCAAATATCCCTAACGAGACAAGAGTTTATTACCATGATGAACTATGACTGTGGGCTCGATTTAAGTGAGTCGGATGAAGGAGCTGCGCTGTACTTACGCTTTATAGTTGAGGCAAATCCTCCTATCAGGTACCTACATCTATATTTGGAAAAAGCACCGAACGATAGTAGTCGCTGTGTTATATCAAATTGGGTCTACGGAACGTAGTTACTAAATTACTACGGACTTTATGATATGAATAACCTGCTTAAAACAACAAAATAAATAACCTGCTGAAAACACAATAAAAATAAATATGACTAAAGATATGACTAAATTACTACAGACCTTTTTTCTACCTACTAGGCCTTTTTCTACCTACTTGACTGGATGTAGTACTTTTTTTAAAAAAATACTTTGTATTGTTTGCGTGGGAAAAACTTTAAAACGGTGGAAATAGGTGATATGACTGGTTGTGTGTGTGTGGTGTAAAAAAACCCGTATACGTAACACTAATACGTAACACTCAGTGTCACAAATGTCAGTCACAGATTTACTAGAAAGTGACATATGTGTTGTTGCTCGTTGTTGCTCTTTTTTCTTTATTTTTCGTTCTTTATTTTTTGTATTGTTTGTGTGGGAAAAACTTAAAAACGGTGGAAATAGGTGATATGCCTGGTTGTGTGTGCGTGGTGTAAAAAAACCCGTATACGTAACACTAATACGTGACACACTTGGTCACAAATGTCACAGATTTACTAGAAAGTGACACATGTGTTCCTTCGTTGTTGCTCTTTTTTCTTTATTTTTTGTTCTTTTCGTACATGAACCAGGAAGTGCCACGCGAAACATAGATAGAAACTAGCGAAATGGAAGAAAAGAATGAACTCAACAAAGATAGAAGTAGATAACCACATCCAACGGGACGATTAAATGTCGCGCATTTTTGGTGAAGGCTATTATCTTTTTTCTCAACAAGGTTACAAGCAAACTAAAGGAAATCAGCGAAAAGAAGATTATCACTGGCACGAGTTGCCTCGGGATTTAATTAGAATGTACACCCCTGATGGTAAGCTAGTTTCCAGGTTCAACGGGACGATTAGAGCGATAAAGGGAAATATAAGAAAAAAGAATGATAGAAAGGAAGAGTTAAAGCAACTTGGTCTTCCAAAAGTTCCGATAGGCGACAAGCACCAATGTGAAATATCAAAAGACGAACCGGACAAGTTGCTGGATAGAAAAAAGATGGAATTATTAGAAGCACAACTAGTAACCAGCGATATGATAGAACAATATCATGGACTCGAATGTAAAAAAAGAAAGCGTGACGACATAGAAAGTCCAACGCAACACCCCCGTTTAACGAAAAAGCAAAGGGATGAAGTATTCGAAGTTTTGAAGAAGTTAGGGGATGACGCAATTAGGAAGCAAGTATGGGACACCTTTTCAACTTGCGGTACTGTTGAAAGGCCAGTAATTAATATATCTATTAGATACTACTAAGGCCAATTGACTTAACTTAAAATATAAAGAGATAGTGAGTTTTATAAAATGAAATGTAAAGTAGTTAACTCCAGTTTAATCTTTGAATGGGCGAAAACGTAGTTTAAGGCTGTTCGGATTCTTGAATTTTACAGAAGAAGAAGAAGGACATTTTTTTCTCTTTCCATAATATTTTATTTTTCGCAATTGACATCTGGTGTTTTCAGCGGTTTTACTGACGGTTTCAAATACATGTAAATCGTGGTTCAACGATCGAAAAGGATTTTGCAATAACTTACCAGCCGAATTTAAACTTAGAAAGAAATAAATGATCAAACCGGTAAATAAAACCTTCATAGACCCTTCTTCAACAAATGTGAACGGTAGTATAAGCACGTACAAAAGCATGGCAGTATAAAGAACAAATGAAAAGAGCATGGGTTCTTTGTAATTAATTAACGAGGCGGTTGTTCCATACGACGAATAAATATCGTTCCATTTTTTCATCATAATAGAAATATATCGTTCACGTTCTACTGGAATTTTACGTATCTGTATGACTAAATAAAACATGATTGCTTCAATGGGACTATCGCTTTCATCCGCGCATTCATCGTTACTACGGAGTTTTTTCTTCATTTCAGTATCAATGGTTTTTATTGCGTTGACGGTTGGATCAGTGATTGTCCATTTCTTATCGAATTTTTGTTTACCTATGCCCTCTTTAACCAAATAATGATATTGAAAATCATTTCGAAAGACATGCTTGCTGGCATCTGGCATAATTTCCAACACGTTGAAGATATCTTTTTTTAATCCCAACCATGTACCTCCGTCTACAGGATCGCACAAATCCGGTCCGTCACCATTTGAACTCTGATCTCCATAAGCAGCAACTTCCCACCCTAATGCCAATATGTCTCCACAAAACGCATCGTATAATTCTATTCCTTTTTTATTTTTATCGATACATGTTGATAAATACAACGGCAATAAGAATCCCAATGTACCTGTTAACACACCATTCAAAGTACTCAAGTCGTCACTGTTAAACGGTGATTCAAGGTTAGTGCTGGCTACAGTTATTGCCCATACAATAGCTCCTACAATAATTAGTGGATCTGCCCAATATTCCAATGGTTCGGAGAATGGAACGAAGAAGTATCTAATATAACTTATTGTTGTGGGGATTGCTAGTTTCATAATTTTATAACGCCTGCATCAGTTATATATTACTAAAACTTTAATTAGAATGTCGCATCTAGCGAAAAATTCTCAAGGTACTGTACATCTGAAAGATTGCCAACGTAATGTCCATCGTTGAAGATCATCGGGAAAGTACGAGGATATTTATCCCCACATAAACTCCATACATGGTCTAAGAATTCGTCTACATCACCTTTTAAATACTCATCACAGTTGACAGAGACCGCATCTGGTAATAATTTTTTAGCTTCATCACATGTTGGACAATCTGATTTAGAGTACATAAAATAACCTTTTTTTGTAGGATAGGTGTAGGACATTTATCATATAGGAAATAATCTTATATACTAGAATTTTAATTTCGGTTTATCCTCCAGCAACAACGCTTCTTTTTGCTCTACTTCTTTCTTAAGTTCTTGAACAACTGCAAACACTTCACCCAACGTCATGTTAGGTGTGTTGAACGCAAACGATACCACATCTTTATTCTTCATTTGCTTTAAATCTGCCATGGAAGTATCTAGAATAGCACAGACGAACAGCACATCGTAATAAGTTTTCGGTCCTCCCCCTTCTATCAAGTACTTGCTTGGAAAACGTTGGAATAAGTTGAACAAGTTTTTCGCTCCAGCCAACAACTTTGTTGTACCCCCTTTCAACAATATTGATCCGGCTTTGAATACCTTCGCTCCATGTTCTGCTGCTACCTTTACTCCTTCTTTTGCTGCTGCTGCCCCTGCCTTTGCGGCGTTAACCGGATCCGTCACAACAAAACGAGTTATATCAATACCTTTTGCTGCAATAGTACCCAATGTTTTGAATAGCCATGAAAGTATCTCAAACACGGTTCCGCCAATCTCTATTAAATTTTTTAAGGCATTACTACTATTTTTGAGCTGATCTAAAAATGATCCAACCTGACCACCAATACCATCTAAAAAGTAACGCAAAACATACCATAACCTGGCATTTTTTGCGCCCGCCATTGCAAAGCCTTCTTTACCTCCATCTGATGACAAATCATCAAAATCACCATTCGTAAGAATATACATGACTGCCCTGACCGGTAACAACAACGAATCGCTAATCCAGGACATTACGTAATTAAATAGTTCTTGAGCTACCACTGCCATATACGTCGCATAGTTGGTACCAAACATCACATCCGATATTGCTGCCACTGCTGTCAAAGCTTGTACGTTGATCCAAAGCCATGAAAAAGCTAATCCCAATTGAACTAGTTCAGCGCCCATACTAATTATTACTTGTGGTAGATCGCCCCAATTTCCAGGCCACATTACTCCAGCTACCTTGTAAGAAGCTGTCAAAAGAGCCTTCAACCCTTCCCTTAGAGATGCAATTGTTGTCTTCATCCACATGTACAGTAATGTTTTAGCGCTGCTCATGATAATTGAGTCTTTCCCTTCAGCCAGATTTTTTACCTCATAGCCTACATTAACCACAGACTCAAAGAAATCAACGTATGCGTATATTACTTCTCTCGATTTAAACTCTTCAACGGCATTTTCTAGTCGATTACTCCATTGTTTACTGTTATCTTTTGATACTTTCTTAGTGCTAACCAATGGTTGAATTTTACCAGTCTCCATGTCTTTATTCATCTTTTTTTCAATATTATCCATTCTCTCATTCAATTGCAATAGTAAATCATAGATTGCTTGTTGTCCAGGATCGTTAATTTCTACCTTTTCTTTCTGCTCGTAAACCACTTTCATTTGATTCTCCAAGTTCTCTGGATTATTTCTCCTCTTATTCTTTTTCATCTCTTTTTCAACTGATGGTAATAACTTCGTAATTTCCTGTTCTAAATATTTATTCACAATTTTATTTTTACTGCGTTTTCTTTTCAGGTGTCCAGCTCTTGTTCGAAGAGTAGAATTTGCTCTGAGACAGCCTTTTCTAGCAGTCGCTTGAAATTTGGCGATGACTGGATCATCGGAAAAATTTGCCCGACCTTCTTTACTACTTTCATTTAACAAATACGAATCCTCCCATACCTTTCCATTTCGTATATCAATAATGCCCTTTGCTTGTAGTTTTAAATCTGCTTTGGGGTCGTTGGAAAAAGCAGCCATTTATATTGTTATAGAATAACTTTATAGTAATTTTAATTTATTTATTCACAAAAGCCTGTGTCAACGTTGCAGGAATTGGATACACAGCTGCTAGTGCATCGATTTGGTAGAAATGGATTAGTGTTTGCATTACACGCGCCAACAAAAAAGTTGGGGCAGGTCTGACATCCCTCCCCGTAAAAGTCTTGATTCATACACGCGTCACAGCTATCCCCTTTCCAGCTTCCCAAGCCGTTGAATTTGACGTCTACATCGCATGAGCAGCTGCCATCGCCAGTTAACCCATCATTGCATATACCGTGCATGTTGCACTGTGCCAAACCAGGCCCACCCGGGCACGCCTCACAGTTGCTACCCCAAAAACCACTCCAACATTCAACGCATGGGCCATCTTCAGTGTTCTTTAAACAACCACAAGATTCACCGCTCCACGTGGGTAAAGGTTGATCGCCCTCTGGCGCGCAAACACAATTTATCCCAACAATTTCAGCACTGTTTGGATCACCAGCGTAGGCAGCAGCGCATGTTCCATGACCTGAACAAATGGAAGCGGAGTAAACCGCGTCAAATCCGGGGCATTTTTGACATACCCCTTTGCCGTTGAAGATGTAACCGGAACGACCACATTGGCACGATCCGTCAGCTACTTTCTTTTCTAAACAGCAGGTCTTGAATTGACATTTAAAACCTGATTCGCACTCTAAGGTATCCTCGCATATTTGTCCATTCGTTTCGTCTTCTTTTACACATTGGCCTTTACAATTAAACGAGTCTCCACTTCCATCTTGGCAATCGTAAGGATTTTCACACGATCTACCGGAGGGAGTGCATGTATTGCCAGTGTATACAGTAGCTCGGTGCCAATCATTATCCTTCGCGAATGCTAGTGTATCCCCGTCTTCCTTGCATAAAGTTGTATTAGTATATCTGCAATAGGCGCCATAGTGGTTTGGAAGGCATCTTCGGCACAACAACCCTAAATTATCGCTTTCAATAAGCCATGTAGAGGCACATTGATCACATGCTCCTGTGGTTGAGTCCATATATCCTGGATAACATTCTTTACAACCATCCTTCCAAAAGCCCCTTTTACACTGTGAGCACCTGGCGCCCGTGTCTGTATTATCTTGAAACGTTGGAGCACATACGTCACACAACACACCCCCCCATCCTAAATCACATAGACAGCTACCGTCTCCTTCACCGCCATCATTGCATGTGCCCATAAAACATTTGCATTCCTCACAACTTTTCCCCCAAAAATTTGTTGCGCAAGGGCAGTTGGGAGTTTCCAACGGATGACGGATAATGGTTTGGACTCCCAAGCCAATTAGCAGACACGACAGCACTAAATTTAAGTAGTAAAATTGCTTTTTTGAGTCTGAAATCTTTGCATGTAATATTAGCATGATAGAAGCAACCAATCCACCGCCCCCTAAGATTAAAAGAATCATGGACAAAACGTACCCCGTTGGGAGTGGGGGCAAACCATAATTTGACACATTTACAAGAGTGAATCCAGTGACAATTCCCAATATGCCTATAAATGCTACAAGCGTTGAGCTTTCTTTCATTATAGTAAAATCCATGTACAATTTATAGTAGCTCATATAAATTTAAGCGTTGTTACAATAAATGATTACAGAACATCAATTGGAGAATGTAATAACGTACTACTATTTAGATCTAATGAAAAATTCTAGCAACAGTTTACAAGCCCCAACAATCGCGACTAGAGATACAATACAATTTAACAAAATGCGTGCGGAAATATGTGGAAGTGTATACAATATTACGAAATTTCGGGAGTGCTTAAATATAATACACAATAGTTACCTGATTCGACAAGTCAATTCAATACCAAAAAATACAATATGTTGTGTTGATAAGGTTGAAATTCCGTTGTGCGAAGCTGGTGTCCAACTCATTTGTAAAACGAAGGACGACTCGACCCATCACGTAGTATTGCAAAAAAAATATCAAAAAATATGTAATAATTATTTTAAGTTAAGGCACTTCAATGTCTTGCTGCAAGAAAAGATGCGGAGGTGGTTCAGCCAGCAACCATGGTATATACCACACGTATACACAATAAATGACCTGTTGAAGAAATTATTCAGCAGTCAGTTTTGTAAAATAGCGTACAAGGATTTAGAATTAACAGTGCGCGCGCTAGACGGGCTGTGAACCCACTTTGGTATTCATCCATTCATCGATTATTTTGCTCAAACGGTCATCGAAAAAGAACATTTTACTTCTCTTCTTTTTACAGTGTTGTGAATGGCATTTGATGTGATAGCTTCGATTAATCAAATTAATGACGATGTACATCACATTGGACTTGTGCGTTCGTTTCTGAAATCGACAATGCCGGTTGGAGGTGTTACAGATGACTTTCATATTCTCGCCCGTAAATACCATGCGTTGAATTTTACCAACCTCGTTTGATAAAAAATGGAAAATATCTCCAGTCACGCATTTTGGGACCCACCCCGCCACCACAGTGCACTCACCAGCTCCGTACCTACTGCCACTAGTGTACATTGGTGTCCCCCCATCTAGCTCTCTGGTTACAATCAGGCTGGCGTTGGAGTGTACGGGACAAACTCTTGTAGCACGCCAATTATCAAAGTTGAAATCACAGTGGCTTCGTAGATATCGCTTTTGCCCGGCTTTGGTCTGTCCAAGCATGCGAAATAAACGATTACGTGTGTAAATTGACATGTCGAAGAATGAAAATGCCCCTTCAACGTCAGGGTGTTCTGTTTGAATCATCTTTTGCACCACTCTCATATAAGCTCCACAATGACTGGCGTTTGTAAAGAGATATCCTTTTATTTTTATCACAATATGAAGCGACCCCTTTTTATTGTTACTAGAATCCATGACGATGTAGTCCACGGGGACATCGGGGTAAATTATATCAAAATGGCCAGATATGATAGGTTTAACCGACTTCCAACAGTCGTATACCTTTATACCTGGTGTTTCCTTCAAGTTTACATCAATGTCAATGTACAAGTGGCATGGTTTTTTGGAATCAATAACCTCACAGATAGTCAACGTCCCCTTCTGAATGTACTGTTCCCATAACTCTTGCTCCGTGGCGGCAATGAACGAATAGGTCGATTTCCTCAGGCCATCTGCCGTATATACATATTGCCGCGCATAGATGCTTTGTGGTGGGTTCGCCACGCTTAGCAGCGAATGTAAACTTTTACTTTCTTTCACCATGGTTTGCTTGTGTTTTTGTTGTTTTAATATATTAATGGTATTTATATTCGTTTCGTTGAACTTTTACGTCCGTCTATTACTTTACTACATACTATGTTTGCAAACTAGTGTTTGTAGAGCAAATCACGCGTTCTTAATTTTACTGTTATATTACTACGGACCTCTTATGTGTGAGTTAAATTACTACGGACCTATATAAAGTAAAATAAGGCTTTAAAAAAAGATATGGGGCAAACAATGTGTGGAGCAGTCCGGGAGGAGCACCAGCGGACGTTGGACATGGGCATTTTTGATAAATCGAAACAGTTCTGCACAGTACGGAAAGGATCGCCATACTATAGGAAAAAAATTCAAAGAGCACAGGAAAGGGTGGAGAAAGCTAAATTAGTGTACGAGGAGTATCGAGACAGGAAACGTAAAATTTACTAATTTGAGATACTAATATTTTTTATCTATTACGGTAACGCAACATCTTTTTCTTTTACTGGAGCAACTCGTCGCATTCCAAGTCTTCTAAATCAAAGATGAGAGATTCGTCGCTTAATAGGTTAAATTCTTCCATATCCATAGGGGTGAATGGATCCACATTATCTTGTACAGACGATGGAGAAACAAGAGGGGAACTAGGTGATATATCTTCGACTTCCATTTCAAATGCCTCCCAGTAACGATGTAACTCCATTCTAATACAGTTCATTTGCATCTTATGACCCCATCCAGGGCCTGACAATTGTTGAACGCAACGATCGCCGGCGCAAAAGTTTTTCACATTGGACCATTGCCAATTCACTTCGTTGAAACAGTGGTGGTTGTAACAACACTTAGTTGTTGCCTTATAGCACGCCATAGGTTTGGAGGCATTCGTTAGTATTTTTCTTCGTTGTTGCTCCCACAATTTCTTGCACTCCGCACGCGCCACGTCAGACATTCTAATCTCATCCGCTTCTTCCTCTTGCTTGAAGAATTTGTCTAGATTGGCATTTCGCCTTTGGTCATTGTACTCCCAACATTTCCCATAATCAAGTCGATCGTAGTGTTGAAGTTCCATAGTATAAATGTTTTCTTTTGTGTGGGTAAATGAAAGATTTATACGTGTTAATTTTATCTGTATTGTTCCCCGTTGCAATGAAATATATTTTACTTGAAGAGATTGTTGATACTCGTATTGCTTTTGGTTTGTATGGGGTGCCTAACGAGTACACGGTTCCTATTATTGAAGTTATAAATCGCTATAATATACCTACTATGCTGGTGATAAAAAAAGAAGAATTAAATTCGTATCCATTTGCTCTACAAAAGTTTATTAAGCAGAGCACACACTACAAATTCGTCCCCTATATAGATAATATAGACGACTTGGATGCTATGACTATGCTAAATACAAGTCTGGTTGTAAGTCCGTATCGATTTAACATTATAAAACGAACTGTGGTTGCTCCAAATTATTACGGACCTTGTTTAAAAACATTTACGGAGAACATAACACTGTGGACAAAAGTATGGGAAGATTTGCGGGATAATAGCATACGGGGATACATGCTATTCCCATACACCAGAGCAACATTAGATATGATGGAGGAATTTATCCACGATGTGAAGCGCTTCGAAAAGACTATAAATTTGGATTGGTATAATATATAATGGAAGAAGAAGATTACAGTATTTTTTTTGACTGGTCTGTCATTCTACATGCGTAGACTATAAATTGGGATTGATATGATACATAATGTACATCGGTAGTTTTGGCCATGACCACTTAGAGTTGAAATTAAGAAGTACGGACGTCTACTTTGACATACGCGACGAATTTCCGTCCAGCCTAGACAAAAAAAGTAGATATGGGATTGACAAGAAAGTTCAAAAAAAGTATCGAAATCAGAAAGGTGTCAAAGAGCTGTACAAAAAAGAAATTTACGCCAAAGTCATGAAGAAAATCGAGCGGAGAAAACATCACAACTTCAGGGTATTCGTAGGAGACAGTGATGGATCAAAGGAATCTGTGATACTGGTAGAATGGTTGGAGAGAGATTTGGCAAAAAAGCATAAAATTATTTCATCCGTCGATCATATTACATTATCAGCTTCGGTATAGTATTTATTGCTTTAGTATATTTATAAAATGATACGAAGATGTTTACAATCACAATACAAAATGTATGGAAAAAAATTATTTTATCCAAGATATGGAAATAGCTTTTACGAGTCGTCGGACTATGCGCGTGTCCTGGGCAGTGCACGACCAGAACTAAACGACAAGTATGAGTGTGAGAAAGAGCAGTGGACTTCACCAGGCGAACAGGTCGAAGGTGGAGGGTCTGAGGTTAACGTGAACAATCCACAAGTAAGACCAGTATAATAATTTAATTACCTTATTTTAGGTCTGTAGTAATTTAGCATTTGGCTAGAAAGGGTTATGGTTAGGGTTAAACCCATATAATATTAGTATGGGCCTTATTTTTTACTTCTAATTTGCTCTACACTTGCACTAACTTATTCCCTTGCTTCCCTAGGGAAACTTACAAAAACTGTAGTATTTTATAAGATTGGAAACTGTATAGAACAACCGTCTTCAACGTAACGATAGCAATGTGTACACCTTCATTCGATAAGTTAATAAAATCAAAATGGAGTGGGGTTTTTAAATTTGGATCATCACGATGTAATGTTTTCAAAACATTGCAATCGCACCAAGTGTTAAAATATGAGATGTATGATCTAAAGAAGGAAGATGAAGAGGATATTTTTTACACGACGCATTGGTTTCATAATGTAAATCCCTTTCAAACAATTCGTTTTTCTTACAACGAAACCTCGTCAGGGTTGCGAATGTTTCTCCACCCCGAAGATAAAAAATATCTTATTTATTACCTTGCGTTGAATGAAGATCAACTTCTACACAACGTAGCTAATAACGGAATGTACGTGGAAACAAAGATGCCGTTTCTGTTACGAGGGTTACTTTATGAAAAAGACGATGTATTTCAGCTATGCTACACGCATTTTATAAGTTTAATACCGACACAATACTTCAAACGAAGTCACCGACTACAACGGTTGAAAGAACTTTCATTGGGAGGATACTTTGAAGTTAAAAATCTTTTTGATAAATTCTTGACTTTTGTTGGGAACCTATTAAAAGAGAAACTAATTGAAGACTTTAGTTGGAGAAACATCGAGACACTGTTGCCGATGCTACGTGCGTCCTCAAACTTTTTTGTAATTCTTTCCAGGTACATTGGAAGGTCTAAAATACGCAATAAAAACCTCAATATTTTGTCTTGTGAAGGATCTCCAACCTACAACCATGTGTATGAAATTGCTGGATTACCGAAAATAGATGCGGAACATACCGTTTTCCAATGCACCATGGAGCAAATGATGCATGTTTACCGTCTGATATTCACAAACGTAAATTACGGAGCATTCATATCGACGCACACAGGAAAATTAATACCGTCACGTGGATCCAAACGCCTACAGTGTAAGATTGAATTGGGTAAAAACTTCCACTACACTAAAGTTCGAGTGCTATCTAAGAATGCTGCTATAAGGTTGGGCGAGTTGAAGGGAGAATACCAATACATGGCATACAGGAACAATAATGTAGATTCAGAAAGAGAAATGTGGAAGGCAAGGGCATTGTTGTTTTTAATTGATGGATTGCAACTATACGATCTCTCAGATGACATGCGAAAAAAATATTCTACATCGACCTCATTATTCACGTATTTAAGCGATACGATTAAGAACAAGGCTTTAAGCAAAGCCCCACTTTACGTTCCAACGGGATCTCAAAATGAGTACTACAGCGATATACAATACGTCATGCCTCTTTATAAAGTGAAAACTCAATGGGATTTGTCATCAGTCTGCGACAGTTTTTACAAAAAAAGGGGAAAAAATAAATTTAACGATATTTAAGTATAACAAATGTAACCAAGTACTAAAAAATAATTCTTAATATAATTACTCTGCGTCTGTTTCACCCTCAAGATTCCCCATAGGAAATTTATATTCCACTAACAACTCTGCTACTAGCTTCAACTCCTCTGCTTTCGACGGGGCATTCGATTGGAACTTAACACTCAAGTTATCAAACTCAGTGTAAGGAATTTGGCTAATGATATTTTCGTACAACTGTGAAATCACATTGTTGACGATATCTTTCTGCACCTTTACGTAGGTTCCTTCACGACTTGCTTCTTGGTCCAAATTCATTCCCAACATCTCCCAGTTCCTATTAATTACCTTCAACAGTATATGATTACGGTCCACATAAAAATAGTCTTTATTAGGAAACGACACAATGTTGCTCCAGAGGTTCTCCAAAGTGTAACCCCCATATTGGTCAATGAACCTACTGTTTAATAGGTTAGAAGGTACATAGACATCAGAGCCTTTTTCGAATCTCGCCTTCTCATACGGCAAAACGTTGGCAAGGTTTTCATAACCATCCATTGAAGACGTGTGAACGGTACCCATGTCAGTTCGCGTTGGAGTGTAGAGGTGTCCCACATTGTTAACGATTTGTGGCTTATTCTTGTATAGATTCATTGACAATGTGACAGAATCATCTACGTTACTGAATACACTTTTCAATTTGATGTTCGTAACGATGCCTTTGCTCAAATCCAATTTGCTCATCGCGCTTTTTGACTCTTCGTCCAACTTCTCAATATCGTACTGAGGTTTAAACAAATCAGCCCCATTGCTAATTTTCACGGTAGCTCCATGCTTCAATTCATCGGAGGTTCCTTTCCACGATACTACTACGCGTCTTGAATGGGTATTACCAATAGAACTATCTTCCGCACTGACCTGCCCGTCGGTCAAGTCTTTCATTTGCACGAGTGGTGTTTCAATTTCTTTAATAATTTCCGTTTTGTTAACTTTGCTCATTTCTTTAGTTAATTCATTTTTAAAGATAATATATAATCTATATTATCTGATTCACCTGACCCGTTGGAGTATAAATATTCGTCGGTTTCATTTAAATGGCAAACGCTTTTAAAACAAAGGAGATTAATTTTGAGGGGCCAACGGCAGAATTAAGCCTTGGAAAAAATTACGACAAATTACCTGCTGCGGATTTGACGAACGGAAATACGAATGAAAAAAGAAAAGAAGTGGTTCGTGAATCTCTTCCTCCATGGATGACACAGCCAGATGATAAGACGTTGAATTGGGAACATAAGCGAGAGAATAAAATTATGGATCTTCGGAACCACCCTACATACCAGTTTGTCATGTTAGTCACCTCATTCACTAATGAAAAAATGTCAAAATATTGGGTTGCACCGTCTGAAAATCAGGCCGAACATTTATCAGGGAGTAAGGAAGTGGGTAAGGTTGGATCTGGATTTGCCTGTAGCTTTAAAAGCAAAAAAGAAAGTATGAACGAAGCAAATCAGAACTTTCATAGTTATTATGTTGACTCTCCATGGATTGAGGGCATCATATATTTATCTCCTTCCATATTTGGTCACATAGAGGAAGCATTCGTGGCAATTACGCAAAAACACCAGCATTTGTCGAATGTGCCTTTGACATTATTTGTTAAAACTCCTCGTATACGAACAATGTTTGCCAAATTGGTTGCGTATGGCATAAGAAGTTCAGACTTCCTGAGCCAGAAAAGGTATAATTTGGACAGCACATACACCCGTTTGAATATGGAAAAGCGTAGGATAATGAATTATTGGAGACATGTACAGCATTCAAATAATACTTTGTTCTATTTTCATTCAGATGGTAGTAGATTGGATTACAAAGTAAATCCAAATATAAATCCATTTCAAAACAATGGAGACGTTAGTGTTGAAAATATGTTTCCGCTTAGTAGGAGCATACAATAATAATGTAAGATATTAATTTATTAGTCTTCTTCTAACAACTCTTTTAAAAGTTCACGCGGCAAGGCGAGATTATCTCCGGAGCTGATGTACTTCTTGCTGAACACTTTCTTCCAATGCTTCTTAATTAATTTGGTCAAAAGTTCTTCTGTAGCTGGCAATTTCAGTATATTTTTCTTTATATGTGTAAAGACCTCTTTCTCCTCAGGTATCAAAGTGCTTTCAGGTGTAAGGAAAAGCACCAATTTAGGTGCCAACTTTTCCACAATGTGTGGCGTATTTGAAAAATACCCATTTTCCATTCTGTAAGACACTGTTTTCTCTTCTCCCAACCACTGTTTATAATGTTCAACCGGTTTACGAAGGGTGAATGTATTCACAACGTTTCTCCCCTCCCACTTACAGTTGATGTATGCCCTTCTACGCTGTTCATCTGTGAAATTATTTATGTTTAAGTATTGGTCAGTTGACATCAAATCTGACTCAAATTCCTTACCACGCCCTTTGACCAGCACGTAACCCATCATAGGGCTGATGTGAACTAGGGATTTTTCATTTTCTTCACTTTTCAACGCATGATTATAAAACAAAAAAGAATTGTTCGATTTATAAAAGACGTTGTATTTGGATGAGGACATCTTCTCCAAATCTCCGATTGCACTCGCTACTGTATCGATGTACTCGTCGGTGTGTTCCTTTATGGTTTTACCATCAAACTTCAACACATGCATCTCGTTGTACACCTCCTTCAGCGCACTTTTTGAGTTGAACCAGTGATCCAAAGCCGATTCAGTAATGTCATCTTTAGATGTGTCCACAATAACAAAATTTTCTTCCGCGTAACCACCGATTTCGTCAAAAGCATGAGTACAGTATAGAGCCACGGAAGATGCATATGTAGATATTTCAAAATTATTATCTGCTATCTTTTTCTGAACGCCTTCTCCTGTGGACTTATAAAGCACACGTGATTTCATCAATTGTGGATGAAGCCAAAATTTGTCATGTTCACTTAACGTGTAATCACGATTCAATTCTATAACAAAACCTTTGTAAATCGGATAACCTTTTGTGTAACTCTGTTCCAAATCTTGTCCGAAATTGGATAGTATCTTTACACGAACAACGTCTTTGTTGTTGATTAAATTTTGGAACCTGGCTAAGTCTTCGTTCAACTTCTCTGGGATCCCGTTTGGATAACGTTTATTAAGCTCTGTAGTGTCCATTTAATTCACATTTACTACCCCTTTATAGTAATTTTTGATTAATCGATTGAAACTTGATCCAATAATATGTCAGTCATTTTCTTGCGTTTACCTGCTTCCATTTGCCACCCATCATCCTTCTTGTATTTACCCGCCAGTATTTCGTCTAATTTTTCCAACTCATTTTTCAATGGCGAAATATCACCTTTTAAGTAAAATGGGTACGCGGTAAGCAACAGGTTGTTTTCCCAATTACTCTTAAACTCCCCCCATGTCTCTATACAAACGTCTGGAAACAATTGGATAAACGCTACTATATTCTCTGCCGATGCATTAGGATTTTTTTCTATAATTTTGTTATAAAAATCATTTATTGAAGAAAGTCTTTCTACTAAAACTGGTGCATTAATTTCGCCCATTCCTTGTCTCATTTATTTTTTTATTCTATATATAGTTGTCTCCCATAAATAAATAAATGAGTTTCATTACAAGCACAAAGAATACCGTCATGAAGGAAAGCGCCAAGCCATCTGCTAAACAAAGTAAGGTGATGATGAAAATTGATGTGGTACCAATTCCAACCGGGGCCTCTTTGAATAATACTATTGAGACACGGGCAGCTCAGGAAAGAAATATTAATCAGATTAAAACAATTGGTAGAGATTTATTTGAAGTCAATCATGCTATTGTCAGCGAATCAGGGTCAAATAGATTGTACCAAACAGCCGACCTGTATTCGGAAAGTCTGTCGCTAGAAAAACTAATTCCAATGCTTACTGCTTCTAACCTTACTTTGAGGTTGAACGCGGTTCGTTCTGGAGTTCATTCTTCCAGCACATGTATGGAATTAAAGAGCGGCGTTTTAGCAGATATTGTGCAAAAGGCAGATGCCGATGAACGAAATGAGAAAACAACATCCGTTAATATACCAACCAGTAAGGAAGCGGGGAAAATGTTTGTTGGGGTGAAAACGAAAGGCGGCAACCACTTTATACAGAAGTTGGATTACGAAATTGATGCCGAACAGGATGATAAATTACACGTTATATCTTAATTACTTTAAAGCAGTAGTTTCAGAATTAGTTTTACTTTTCTTCTTTTCTCCCCCCTTCTTCCCTTCACTAGCTTTTCTTTTACTATTTAAATTTGCCCCACCACCATTTTGCATCTGAACTTCAGGGGTAGGAGGTCTCTCAAACAATAACTCATCAATTGGTGGTCCCTTTGCTAGAAATTTTTTATTTAAATCTTCAATCGGTAGACTCACATTCGCTATCGCATACTTAGCATAAGTTTGGAAATCAATTACCCCCTGCTCATACAACGTGCGTAATGTTTCGTTGCTTACAAAGGGGGTCACTGGAAAGAACACCTGTACACTATATTTAAGTTTTGCTTCGTGCACATCCTTCTCTTTTGAAAAATCAATGCCATTCTTTATTTCCTTTGCGTGTATCACATTGTACAAATGACTAAGCACGTTTCCTAATTTTTTCTTCCAGAATAGCACGGTAGCCTGAAAAACTTCATGCTGCCCTTCAGTGTCACTCTTACTTCCCAATCCACCACCGCCTTCCGCCATAATCATTGATCTAGGCACTCCCATAGTTGAGCACACATCTTCAATTAGTGTTTTATGTATACCACCATAATCTCCCCTACCGGTATTCTGAGGACCGCTGACTAGGTGCTGTCCGTTCGGCAACGGCACAACATTTTCCAAGGTTTTTTCAGCGGTTTTGGCATGCTTTTTGTTAAGGTACTTATCGTACAAATCCATCTGCTGGTTGAGTATGCTAACATTCGTGGAGTTACGTTGAAAACGCATGTCTTCGGTTATTTGTGATGTGTTGGTGTCGGCGTAGAAGTCGTAGTCGATGCCTTCTTTTTTTTCTGAATTCGAAGATTCTTGAATCTCGGTAAACACTGTGTTCTCGGCTCTTCGCACCTCCATGGCGACCGCTGTTTCTCTAAGTCTCTTTAAAAACAACAAGCGTGGAATAACTTTGTGAACCAAGGATGTAAACGCACCATTTGGAGTAACTTTAAACCCAAACTGATCAAAAACCATGGTATTTGGTATTTCTTCTTCCACCGACGAGACGCTCATCACCCGGTAAGTATATGAACTCCGATTCACCGTTATTTCCAAGTGATACTGTCCAATATTCATAATTTCAGGAACATTGTTGTCCACGCTGACTACGGCAAAGCCGAAGCATAGTACCTGATCTAGCACGTCTTTTGTGAAGGGAATCCAAATATCTTCAACCTCTGTTTTTAATTTGGCATTTATATCCATTTTATTGTCCTTGCAACCACCCTTGCAAAACGATATTCCATTGTTAAGCAATTGACTAGCAATTAGGTGACTACACATGTGAAGAATTGGATCCTGCACAAAACAGTCGTTTAAATAATTCATCCCTTCTAAAGGAAGTTTAAAAGATCTATTCATTGTATATAAGTTTCCATTCTGTTATTTATAGTGTAAATGAAAAGAAAGCGGGTAGAATACAAGGACATAAAAACGACTGCTAGGCCATTTCAAAAAAAATGTGAACTGCTGAATGTCTGTTTGCAACTAAATTTAAAATACAATACTGAAATGAACTTGCAAGCAACCGATTTGAGCATATACCGGTATGCAGAAACCATAGACACGTTGGATATGTTGACAAGTTTTATTATAAAATTAAAGCAATCAATTATAGACAGGGAAGAGCTTATATTTATGAGAGAATAGTATATAAACAATTTATTGTTGAAGAAAATGAGCTGTAATTTAGATCTTTTACATGTAGGAATATGGACATTTTATTCAGGCTGTTCTCTTCTTTTAGCTTCCACCATCACATATGGCGCGTTAGGACCCGTTGAAAAAGAGAACTTGCTAACGGAGCGTAATAAAATTAAAGCGTTGGCGTCTAAACAAACTTCATACTCCCCAAACTCTTCCCTGATACGCCCCCCCCTGGTGAAGAAGATGAATTTCTTAGTTTAAGTGTCTTCAGTTGCTTTTTATCCAAAGTAATTTCAACCGGATTCTCCTCGAGGTATTTGTTTCCCACCATGAACAATTTTCCTTCTTCCCCCAACACCCACGTGTGTAACAAACCAACTTGAACCACTCGTCCTTCAACATCAGCAACTTTAATTTTAGTAGATTCCATGACGTGAGTTGCACTAAAAATTGCACCAGATAGAATTTTACTGAAGATTGGACGGAGGGCAAATCCAATTCCTAACCCTAAACCAGACACTAGGTAAAGCGCCACGGACGTTCCAAATATATAATAGAATGAGCCGATGATGGTAACACTGAAAAAAACTAGTGAAAACAATTGAATTCGGAAATTATGCCTTCTTCCACACAGGCGAAGACCACATGAAAGCACTAGCAAAGAAGGTATAAGGATGCCTAAACCAATTAACACATGTTGGAGATCCATTATTAAAACAGGAGTAGAGTATAAGTATGTTAAAAATATTAAAAAATGAAGAAAAATGATGAACGAAGACTTCATGTAAACTACATTCCCCGTCTTCTCACTAAACGCAAGCAAAAGGTTATCCACCAGTATGTCCAACGGTTTTACACCCCGTACATTTTCTTTTTGTGGTTTCTAGTCGCATTAGACATCGACGATTGCTCGCACATGGTGTATGTTGTGCCTCTTCTAACGTTGTTCAACTCGATTCACTTCACAGCTATGAAGTACGACAATTACTACAAAGATTTAGTATACATGATGCAAACAGAATCTGTACAGGTAGATTGGTACACAAAAATTCATTATATATCATTTGAATTTTTTCTACAGTTTCTTAGTTCGTTCGTATCTTACTATTGGGTTGACGAAGTGCACACGTGTATGTTTGACATACAAAGACAGCACCAGTCTACTTTGTTTCTTACCGTAATTAGCATAACGTTCGTGTTGCATGTTGGACATCATCAACAGACAAAAAAACAAACTGAGTATTTCGTCAGACATGCATACAACCACGTAAATAACATAGACGTATAATTTATTTATTCGAAAAATATTTCGGGACACTCTTCCTGCCGTTCTATTTTCGGCTTTCTCCCCTTTCTTAATCCATTTCGTAATTCCAACGGCTTTCCATGCGCACTTAACTGTGGTATAATACACGCTATGTCATCCAACGCTACTGCTTTTTGTGGCACAGGATTTTTATATTTTGAAATACAATCGCAACGCATGCAACCATCCGAATGTGGTGGCGGCATGTTCAACCTTTCCAGAGGATTCCACTGGTAAAAACGCCCCAGGTAACTGTTAGGCCCTACATTCTTTCTTTCCGTCTCTCCACAGCAAGTCCATTTACGTTTTACGTAATCCCACTCGCCTGGATGGTACTTACATCGCCAACTACCCAAATTTTCCATTTCAGTGAAGAATCGTCCGCAAACTTTACATTCATGAACTTGTAAAAACACCCTCAGCACCCGTCGAACCTGTGCGTTGCTGGAGTATAATCCACCTTGAAGATCTGTCATTATGTATACTGGATAGCACAATTTATACCTTCCATTTATTATTCAGCATTTCAATTGCATGTGATATTTGACAGCTCTCTAATTCATTTTTGGTTTTGTACTCAATTGGTTTCCACCGGTGGATATCAATAGCCTTTATGGTGACGTTCATGCTTCGTTTCTTCTTTAGCAACACACCGGCGTACTCCTCCGTACATAGTATTTTTTCCATCGATTGATACACTACTTCGGCATTCCCAAAGGCGCGGTGCGATTCGCATAGCATGAACAGATGGTCATTGTAAGTTTGGTTGGTTATTTCAGACCTCACGTATTGAAAACTAAATATAACATCGTTCGAAGTGGCTTCGCAACTGTAATCCATCTGCCATGCCATGTTTTTCTTCCTTTCCTTTATATCCTCTTGGTCGAATTCAAGGGACGTTAAGAAGGTAGCAGGCGACCGTTTGAAATGCTGAGCGTGGGGCGTGTAGTACACAAATTTCTCCCCATCCTCCGCCACGTCCTTCACAAATATGAAGGAAACAACGGCAAAGACTACCGCTACGACCACGTAGTGGTATTTACTATTTGTTATTCTTGTACCTTTTAAATTATGTAGGTATCCGTTGGTTTTTTTTTTACAGGAGGAACAACAACTGCACTTTTTCATTTGCTTCAAATATATGACCATTTATACCCTTGAACTATGAAAATCTAGTATATATTGAGATGTCTTTGTGTATAATAATATGAGTGTTACCTTAACACCAACCCAACGGGCACTCTATGACGCCTACAGTATAAACGTCGATAAGGACACGTTGAAGACTGAAATGCGGAAATATTGGTCGCACGTTAAAACTGACGTCGATTGTCAAAATCCAGGCCACTTCATGTACATGTTCACAGATAAACCTAATAATTCATTTGAAACCTTTCCCTTCATTGCAAAGAAGAAAGGCGAATTACTTACTAGTGTGTCAAGGAACGAAGATGGTATCCTCAATGTTACAGAAAACGACTTTGATGAACAATATACTGACACCAAGGATGAGGATGTAAAAAATATCAATTACCTCCACAGAATGATCAAAGCATTGCACTACCGCGACCCACAGGTAGGAGCGAGGTTGATCAACGCCGTAAAAGAGAACGACTTGCGCTTGGCAAACAGTCTGATGTCCAACTTTGCGCCAAAAGATTTGATCGATGAGATGAAAAAAATCCAAGGTGATATCTACAAGCAAGATCAAAAAGGTATGTGGAGACTTAAGCCGACACCGAAACGTAAGAAAGTAGACTATGACATGCCTGTTGTAGCTGCTTCTATACATATTGATACCAGTCGTGAGGGGTTTGAAAACGCACGATACGATGTTTCAAAATTAATAAGGAGTATTGCTAAATTCAGCTATGGTGGCGAGGATTGTAACACCCCCGGAAACCGACTTCAAAGTTACCACAATACGCTGTATGCCAGAGCACAGTCCACGTTGAACCGGTTGAGTCACCAACAGGAAAGTATCAATCAGTACAGAATGCGACACATCAAGCGTGAATGGGACCATTACGCGGTCTTTTGCAACAATGATATTTTTCGACTTCCACCTGGCTACAACCCTGTGCCACCAACGAATTCGTGGATTACCAACAACAATACAAAGTTTACAAAGATGAATCCAGCGCAACATAACAAGTTACTTAATAAGAAGGTGTGGGACTTAGACGATTACTTGTACTTCGATCCAACCTTAGTCACCGATAACGCTGGCTTTGAAGCTTGGCAGCGGTGGGCAGAGAATGAAAAGAGGAAATACTCTATCTACTGCTTAGAAGAGTTTGTGAAACCTGATGATTGGGAGATTCCAGCTGATAAAACGGATGTAAATCCTCTAGAGGCCGTCACGGTCCGCTTCAACAAATTGCGTCCATTCAAAGATAGAAAAAAAGTGAAAATACCTAAGCCACCGTCACCCGTATATGTTCCACCGGACCTTACTTATTTGGACGGTATGAGTATTGAAGAGCTAGAAGACGTAAAGGCTGACTTAATGCTTCAACTTCAAATAGATGGAAGCAATGGAAGAGCTAATTTTACACGTGCTGAACAAGAAAGGTACGACAGAGCGGACGAATTAATAAAGAAGAAGGAAAAAGAGGAAAGAAGAAGAAAAGCAGCAGAAGAAGAAGAGGAAAGAAAAAGAATAGCAGCAGAAGAGAAAGTCGGATGTCAAAATCGCTTTAATAAACGAGTAAAGAAACTGAAAGCTGCATTAAAAAATGGAAAAATTGAGATCACAGACACAGGCGTGAAACAAGGCAATCCTTCCACGACATATACGTTGGATGTAGATGGAATGTCAAAACTCATTAACCAGTGTGGTGGAGAAGTGACATGCAAAGTTGAAAAATGTACTAAGAAACATCCTGACATGTTACAGGAGGCAGCTACCAAGCTTTTAAAATTTGTACAGGATCAGGGGGCCAGAATTAACACAACGCTGATGGGAACGGCAGTTGAGAAGTGGGTTACCGATAATAGAACAGTCCTAGAGAAGCTTATCATAACGAAAAAAGACACCAAGGTAGTATCAGTAAAACAAGATGGAAAAAATGAGATAATAACGGATTTTTTTGAATTACTACAAGGTAAATTCAGCTTGTCTATTGTTTCGAAACTGAGAGGCGACAAAAGCGTAATTAGTGAGCTAGTAGGCACCGCTTTGCTACCATTTTATAGGGAACCCAAAGTTAAAATTATTTTGAAGCAAGAAAGTGAGGATAGGTGGTCCTACGAGGAAGGTGATGATACGTATTACCTTCGTACCATTGGTAGCACAACAAATGAGATGTCGCATGAAAACTTTATCAACGCTTTTCACATACAGATACAAAAAGGAAATGTATTTGAACACATCATTCCCGTCGAGCGTTTCAATGCAGAAAAAGTACAAAACAACATCATCACCAGTGGTAACAAGGAATTTATCTTCAACGATAAGGATGAAACCCCCATGGTCATGCCGAAGGCAAATGCAATAGCATCGTTCTACACCCAAAAGGTGGTGGGCAAATCGCTAAAAGATTGGATGGAGGAAACGTATTACCAATTCCCCGACCCTCTCACGCAAGACAAGAATGACTTATATCATGTATCGGTAGTAAAAAATTTAGAAAACACCGAACTAAAAGATAAGGTGTTTGATATCATAAAGCAAGGAAAACAAGCGATAGACCAGTTTCACAGCATTGAAACTGGACGCTTCGTCCACCACGATGTTAAAATAGAAAACATGACAATAGATGATGAAGGTATTGTCAGATTGTTTGATTTTGATTTGGTGATAGACACCAATTTGTCTTTAGAGAATAATGCCAGCGTTATACCAATGAAGATAGGAGAAAAATACCTCATGGACCGTTGGTCGGACAAAACCGCGATGGAATCCATGATAGAATCGGAAAACAAGATATTTGTTGATTACCATCAATGGGCGTTGAACACGTTGCGATTGGGAGGTGTGTTTGATTGGGTGGATACCTACAACTTCCAAAAGGTCAGTACTACTGACACTCGAATATCGAAACGACCTAGAGCAGTGAACAATTCCAAAAATCCTCTCAACTTTTGGAATTATATTAAGTCAGGTATACAGGGAGCAGAGAAAATAAAAGAAAGTAATTTTTGGAAAACGGTAATAAAAAGTAAAGATAAGGGAGAAAAGCGAAGTAACGAATTCATTCAAAATATGAGAAACGTAAGTTACGAACATAAGTTTAAAGAAGCGTTCAACCTGTCTGAAGAAGCGGCTTCCTACATATTCAAAGAGCTGTTCAAATTGAGCAATGAGATAATTCCTCCGTCAGTAACTCTAGGTGACAATGGTAATGGTAGAATCCAATCGCCCATGCAATTCTTGTCGCAATCTCGTCAGCCCGTGTTTGAGCGCGTTGAAATCCAAAGCGATTATGGCGACGAAGAAGATTTAGAAGCGTTGATGGAATACGACCCACTGTTGGACGTTGACCAGTTTGGAGATAGCAGTTCGCATATTAGCGATGCCGACTTTGACCGTATGCTGAACGAGGCTACCGATTACAATGCTCTCTCTCAGCACATTGAGAACGAAAACAAGGTATATTCCCATCACAGTATCGATGTGGAAGAAGACGCTAAATCGATCTCTTCAAAGCATTCCAACACGTCTGAAATCTCTGTCGCCAGCCAAATGTCGATCATGTCCTCGAACAGTGTTGCTTCTAACATGTCCTCGAACAGTGTTGCTTCAAACATGTCTGCTACGTCAAATATGTCGGCACATAGCGTGGCGTCCAATTTGTCAGCAGCATCTTACAAGTCGAACATGAGCGACATGAGCAATCATTCCTACAGCAGCCACACCAGCCGCCAGTCCATCGAAAGTGAAGAGGCGTACCCAACTTCTGAACATTCAAACGGTAGCCACGGTAAATATTCCGAGCAGAGCTACAACCAGACTTCCACGTACGGGGATAGTAGTGGTCATAGTTCCAGTGAGAGCAGTGGTAAAGAATTGGGATATAGCAATGGGTTAAGTGAAAGTGGAGGTGATGAAATGAGCGAGTCTAGTGATCATGAATCGTCGAACGATAGTATGGATTACTCTTCGAGCGGTGCTTCGTCGTCGAACAATCACTCGTACAATTCGAGTTCAGAGACGGACTCGTAATAAAAATAAATAAAGTATAAATTTCATTTTTTACTTATCTAAATGACTACAATTTACGCATGTTTTCTCAGGAATGATACCGACATTATGGCAGCCCATGTACTGAATAAATTAGCGAGTATGGTCGCTCCAAAATGCGAAGAGGGTGTTGAACCCCAGATTCACGTTGAATTATTTTTTCCAGACTCAGACGAAGAGAGGAAAGAGAGCGAATCGGTAAGTGGACAAGCATGTAGTATACACTATAATGGTACCGTGTTCCTTAATAGAAAGAAGTTTAGCAGGAAACAATGGAATTTCCGAAGCCTTGACACTACCGAACAGCAATACAGGGCTGTCTTGGACTATTGTAAGGGTTCCGTTGGACGTCGCTTTAATCATTTGGGGTATTTTTTACAACCAATATTATCGATTGATCACGCGTGGCCCTTGAAGTTTGGATACGATAAACGATACTACTGCTCCGAAATCGTTATTGAGGCATTAAAAGCAGGTGGTGTATTTCCTGAAAAGATGGTTTCTCAAGTTCATCCTCAAACGTTGTACACAATGTTGAAGAAGGACACAACCTCTGCCTGTGTTCGAAACGTTAAAAATTTGACTTTTGATTTCTAGTGTGGCAAACAGTATCGGTACCAGACGGCTAAATACAAGCAGTAGAAAGAAAAAAGACCAGTTGGAAGCCAAAAAAGTGGATGTGGCTCAAACCATATAGCTAAAATTGCTGCCCATTTGCATGCGAATCCAGAGTACGCAATGGCATATCTATAATTCAACTGGTAGAACACTTCAAACCACCAAACCGTAGGCAGCCAATAAATTAAATACAACAGTATGGACATGGGTTCGAAGGAATCCGCTATTAAAATGCTATTGTACAATATTAGAGACAAAAACCAAAAACGAATGAGGGCGAACTTACAGTAAAAAAACGGTTTTTCATCTATTTCCTTTATGTGGTCAATGTTGATATTTGTTGTGGATGCTTGTTGAAGTAGCCTACCAATGAAGACAAAATTGATATTTAAAATAGAAGCTAAGATCACATTTTTCATAATTTTTAATTAGTATTTACTTTACTTTTATATGTTCAAATGAAGTCGCTGTGGATTTTAGGCCATGGTCGATGTTTCGTGGATTCGCAATTTGTTTTGGACTATAGCAGAGTTACCATATTTTTTGATCATGCTCCCATGCCAAGTGATGTCCGGGAAGGGGTACGTTTGCTGTACGAAAAATTAGATGAAAATTATTACATCTACACAAAGTTTATGAATCAGACCATAGGCAATTATGCATACAAACAGGTAAAGAATGTTACCGTGGCCCCGCATTTAGTGGTAACCATGCCTACCCTTCGCATTCATGCACTTTCCACATCAAAAAAAGTCCACGTCATATTTCTATGCTGTGGATACGATATTAATTTAAATAAAAAATCCACCTACCATGTGTCAGCCTATGTAAACTTACGGAACTACACTACCACGGTGAAATGTAGGGTATATAAGGGAAACCAACCTAGTTATAGCAATGTTCAAGACACCGTACAAAAGTATATATAGGGTGCATAGCGTTGAAGAAGCCCTTGAATTCGAAATAGGAAAAGAACCAACCGACATGCTGTTATTTTTTTTAGATCTATACGATGTATTGTTGAGTATTAGAAGCAGTGTTGTGGACAAGCCGACATTGAACCAAATCTTGGAGTTGCGAATGAAATGTACGGAATATTTGCTTCAGCACTACCACACACTTTACAAGCCAATCCCTGGGGTGCTGTTGGGTTGGACGACAAGTCTCTTACTCTTCGTCATCATATTGCACCTCGTTCATCTTCAGTACGACGGCACCAATATGTACCTCACGGACAAAAACAAAGCATACATAAAAAAACATCGATTGCGAATTTACACTTTTCCTGATCCAGACGAGTGGTGCTTTGCTACCTTCATTTCGTTCATGGATGTCATAGCGTTTCGGTGGAAAACGTTGACACCCAACGATCAGCTGAATGAAATTTTGGAGATGTGTTGGAGAATGTCTAGTAACTTCATGTTAAAAATGCATTCAAAATTAGTGTTAAATGTGGAGTCGTATCGTGAATCCATAAAAAACATGCCGAATCATGCTCGAATGTCAGAAAAAGCTATGATAATGTGTATGTCGCGTTTCTACTGGTTTGTCAGCACCTTCAACTACATGAGACGGTGGAAAAAAAAGTCCTCTGTGTATGCTCCAACTGTTGCGTCTACAAATTGGAGTACATTTATCGTAAATGAGAAGCGACACTTTGTTACGCGTCGCTTTAGAGACGGCATTTTGACGGTCCTATTCGACAAGTCAATACTCTATGGCGACAAAGAGATCGCATCCCACAACCAATTGGGGGAAGAGGTGTCTTCCATGACATGCTTATATCAACGGGCACCCGCTGGCCAACTGAATAAACTTCAGAAACTGATAACATACGACAAATACGAAGATATAATAAAGTATAAACCGATTAAAGATTGGATTTATTTGGTAATGTTGAACCAACATTTTGTCAGCGTTTACAATATCAAATTTGTTTCTTTTTTCTTCATCTCAGAGGAACGCTTGTACAAGCACATTAAAGCAATAGAAATGTCCGTGGTTCCTCTAATATTTTACCGATTTGATGGATTTGATTGTTTCTATGAAGGGAAAATATACCAACATCCTAATGGTAGAAGTCTTGAATGTGCATTCGTGTTGTGGTGCTACTTGCTACGCTCCAAATCTGACTCAAGAGCTTTTTCAATGGATTTCAGCCCCCTTTTGACTAAAATTTTGGACGTTGAAGAAGTTGTCGATAACAGTCGTAAGGTTGACGGGATGTTTACATTAGAAGATGATTAGAGTATATAAATCATCAGTAATCAAATAAATGGATATAGATGATTTGATATTACCCGACCAGAATAAAAATATTGTGACCGGTTGTATACCGGTGGCTGACATTGAGGAAGACAATGAAGAACCATGTCCTGTCGTCGATGAGGTGGACGAGGGTCACTGCCCAATATGTTCCCACAACGCGAATGAAAGAGGCGTGATATCCAAAATGAACGATTTGGAAGCTCGTCTCACGGGTACTATATCCCCGGAGGAAATATACAGAATCATGTTTCAGATGTGGGAGCATGAAGTCAGACTTCCGTTGGAAAGGCAAGGCATGACTTGCCCGGACTTAACAGTGCATGATATCAGGAGGCATTATACAAGCCACAAAATGAACATGAAAAACATTGTTAGCAAAGAAATACTGTTTTGTAACACACTCCAGCGACAATTAAAGGGAAATCAGATTGCTGTAAGAAACAAAGTAACAGGGGAAAAACGATTGGTGCTAAAAGGTATATCAGAGTGGCAACGATTATCAAAACATAAATTGGATTTGATTAAGTATTATAATAACACGTTGATGAAGAAATCGAAATCTGGTGGAACTGGAGGTGCAATAAAACCTTATGAATTTGACTAATCCTACTATATATGTATCTATTTGTCTTACTAAATGTTTAATTTCAGCAATAATAATAATTCTCGCCCAGATCCAGGTGTCAGTACATTATCAGCTTACAAACGTGGCCCGGCTCCCGACAGACCGGGTATCAATTCGGCTCTTACCAATCCAACTCTTTCAACGACTCAAATTAGTCTCCAAAGTAATGTTACTACTTCGTTACCCTTACTAATTCGACCATGGAGTCAGGGGTGGGAAAAAAACTTTAACGCTGGAAGCATTATGATGGTACACACATCCAACGACGACACGCGCATGCAAACGGCCATGGATGTACCATGCTTTAACTTCATTATGCAAAATGCAAACAAATCGTATGGCGATAAAAGCCAAATTATAAACAACCCATTGTACCCAAAAATTGAGGATATTTTGTTGGATAATGGACTTACCAATGCTAATTTTCAATTTGGGTTTTTCGGAGTCGTCAGGAATGATTTAATGGCAGACAGTCACTTGCAAAAATTATATAATTGTGATGTTTTTGGTCGATCGATGATTGCAAATATTTTTAGTGGGCATCATTTGAAGCGTTGCGACCAATTGGATTTAGCACTGGTTATGATGGACGTTCACAAAGAATATTGCTATTTTACCCAACCGGGAGGGACGCGAATGCCAAATTTATGTACGGGAAACTTAGCAGTACAGCTTGTGGGAATGTGCAATGGGTTGTTATGTGGACATAGTGAAACTCCCGATGCTGAAAATCCATCCGGGACCAACATAGTCGGACCAAAGGAAGTTGTGAAGCAGATTCTACGAGTTATTCCGTTAGGCATAGTAAGTCATGCTGTTGCCCGTAAGCCGTCTGTTGGACAAATAAAAGAAGCGCTTCGGAACCAAGATAAATTTACATTGTTGCCGCGCGTAGAAGTTTTATTAAATTAACTATAACATATTTTTTACACGTCACCTAAGAGTAATAATAAAGTATATATTTCACCTTTCTTCAACGTAAGAGTAAAATGTTTGCACGTAGACAAAAAAGGGTTGCAGGTCCAGGATTCCACGTTAATGTGAAGATGGACCAATTTCAAATAGCTACCATGCGGGGCAGGAATGGAATGACAAATCAAAGCAGTTTGTTACCATCCTCCAGTCATCCAGAAATATATGACATTAAAGAACAAGAACTATTAGTTGCAAAGCGGACGTCAGGGTCGATGTATCATGACGGATATACACACGTATTTAGTGCCGTCAACGGATATGACGTTGGAGGAAGAACAAAAAAACAAGAGATCATTGATTTTATTTTGTCTGACGTCAAATTTGTAGGCATAGCCACGACAGAACAGAAGGCAGACGACCGCCTCATTGACCAGGGATGTGTTTCAACCGTAGCGGGTGTTCAGACGATCATCAATAATGGAACCAAGCCTATTTACCCAACGCAAAAAGTGATGTTGGACATTAATTTGGAGCCTGGTCGTGCTAGCATTACCAGGGAGAAAGGTATTCCACGACAAAAGGTTCGATTTAGTGTTCGGCCAGCGGACGATAATTTATACCTAATTCGGAAAGCAGCCAAACTTTGTAAGAAAGATTTGAGCACTGATGATTTACTAGAAGAACATAAAGCAGGGGTTGAAAGTGCGAAAGAAGCCTATGAGGCTGCCAATGGGCTAGTTCAAAAAGGTAAAGAGGATGGACTGGATGAAGCTGAAATGGTTGCGTTAAGGAAAGAGAGGGCACTAGCGCAAAAGGCGTACGATAGAGCAAAGTCGCTTTTAAAGGATTGTACTGATGGTGAGAATGTGGGTCTTGGGTTAGGGTCGGATCCAAAAGATCTTCAACGTTTCCTACAAAACTACAGGCACCTAAATGAACTCGTCATTGGCAAAGCCATGTCATACGCAGCACCAGGATCACGTTTTGAAATTTTGCTTCAACCGAGGCATTCGTTGTAAAATTTATGTAGTAGCTAATATTTTTATACTATAAATGTTTCATCTATCTTTCTAAATGCAGTGTTCACTCTGCAATGATACCCTAACTTGCAATTCCTACCTACAGCCCAATACCGCAAAGTTTGAGTGCGGTTGCACGTTTCACTTGAGCTGTGTCATTCAGTATTGCAAAGAGAAAATTACCAACACGTGCCCAACGTGCCACCCAACGCCACAAAATCAGTTGTTTGCTAATTTTGGGGAAGACAGGATCAAAGCCATGACCATACAAATAGAAAAGCGTAGAGAACTGAACAAGATGGAACGGCCAAAATCATATTTTAATCTGTTTGGCTCAAGAACATCATTAAGGAGTAAGATAAACAGTGGTACAAGTTTGCACACGTTGAAGTTAAATGGGTACATTCCAGAGTCGTTCATAGAGGAAGGCATTAAATTTCATGAAATAGCAAGCGTGTATACTATGTCCAGTCTTATTGATTTTGGTTTTTGTTTCAGTCATATGCGTACGATGGGTATCTCGCCAGAGCATTTCAAGATGATGGACGTTAATCAGCTCGAGACGTTAGAAGTGTGTGCGTCAGATATGTTGTCTACTAGCATTAATATTCATCAACTGGCGGGTTTGGGATTGAATCTTCCAACGTTATGTCAAATGAAATTTACCTTTTCAGATCTTCGTAAAATCGGCGGTAATTGTCAAACGTTGCGTCTACTCACTTCAAAGCTGAGTGAACTGAAGACATATTTTGAACCTACAGAGAACGAGTGGAAAGAGGCTGGTTTTACTTCAGATGAGATGTTGAAAAAACACCAATGGGACGTAGATACACAGATATTTAAGAAAAAGAAAGTGAAGGTAAATCCAAGTAAAATTAAATTAAATGCAAGTACAATGTTGTTTTAAAAAAAAATTATTTTAATCTTTTTATGACTTTGAAAATTGTAAACAGCAACACAATACCGACTAAAAAGTCAATCCACATGGTAGAATACAAGGTGGTCATGTCGATATCAATTTGTGATATATCATCATTTGGTATAGGTTCCACACTTATTTTTGACATTTACATGAAATATCCATCCTTTATATATTCTGTTAAAGCTTTGATAGTATGGATTTAGAGGAAATTACTGTTGTTATTGCTACAATGCAAAATGGTGGATATACTATACATTGCATTATGGATAACAAAATATTCAATGCTAACTGCATTTTTACCACCATTACATACCGCTTCAAAATTTCTCTATCAACGCAACGGTTGAACATCTTTTTATGAATGTAAAATGCTGGATAGCAAACTTCGCATTGATTACAATGAATATAAGAATTAGTAGTCATCGTTTGACATTCAGTACAATACGACAGGTTTTCTCCACTATGTGGGTCTACCAGTAAAAGGTGATACACGTACTGGTGAATCGCCAACAAAGTAAGGAGAAGTACAGTGGTCATGGCTCCATGAGGGTAAAAAACAGAGCACATTGTACAAAATATAAAGTAAAGAGACAGTTCTACATGCATATTAATAATAAAAATAAATCTTTTTATACGGTGTTAATTGTTGCTAGGGTGCTTTAATCGTTTCCATTTTTCCTTCAACCCCTTGTTGATTGTGCTGACTTTTAAGAGCCGTGTACTATCTCTAATCCATGGTTTGTAACAGTTGTTGCACAAGTATATTTGTTGCCGTTGATTGTCATCATTTTCCCCCCTCACAGTGATTGGCTGCCAGGATTCGTTGTTCTTTATTGCTAAACAATGCGAGCAAGCAATTGTGGTAAACAACTCTCCCTGTGCGCTTAAACAACAACCACAGTAGAAGCCTTTTTGTCCGTTGAAGTATTTACCACTGTAGGCAAACGCGTTTCCACAACTGGGACATATGGTGTAAAGTTTACCGTAAAATTGAAGGATGCGACCCAACAAATTTACGCGAACCAATTCGGTATTCGAACATATTATATTCTCATTTTCTTTTCGCATCTCCTTTGCCTCGCGCTTTCTCTGTCTATCGTTATTGTTGCGCTTCAACTGATCGTCTGTCAAATGAAGAAACGATGAATACTGCGACGAATAGTTATGGCGCTTTTTTCCGTCCGATTTATCGCATCGTTTTCCACAGTACGTCTTTATCGTATTGTCTTCACAATCATCCTCAACAAGCACCTTTTGAAATCCATACGCGTAAAGATTACACACATTTCCCTTATTGTCGCAGTGGTTGATGAAAGATTTGAACGTTTTGCAATTTAAGCACACCATCACATCTCCCACGTGATCTGGTATAGCTACGCCGTTTTTAATTCTGTGTTTACGGCGTAGGGCGATGCATTGATTGATGTACGTATGGCATGGAAGGTCGAAAATACGAACATTGTGCTTTCTGTCAAAGGCATCCGCAAAGTCTCTCAAAGCTTCAAATTCATTTCTTGGCAATGTGTATAAAAATTGTTTCAAACTGCTCTTTGAACCTTCTTCAAGGAACATTTCTTGAATTTGCGATATCGTGTTGATCGTTTGTTGTGAAACGTGAAAACATTCAAGCAGGTAAAACGGCATTGTTTTATCTTTTATTCTTATAGCAAGTTTGTACATTGTTTCTTTCCATTCTCGCTTTATCACCGTGTTGGATTTTGTCATGCATCTTTCCTCGTCAATTCTTAAACACTCTGACATAACCGCGTGTGCAAAGGACGTTTTAATAGGTCTGTAGAGGTGGTGAATTTGCTGCTTATTGACAGAAGCCAACATACTTTCAACGTTAGAAAATAAAAGTGGATTACTTTTGTCCCAAAACTCGTATTTTCTGACCGCATTCATGGCAGTCATCACCCCTTCTTCAAACTTCGACCAACTATATCTGCGAATAATTTCATTGTACAAACTTGGAACCAGGCGACAAGCAAATACTAAAAATTCTTTAATAATGTAAAACAGTAGCTGCTGGTGATCCATCAACATCCATTGAAGAAATTCGTTTTTAGTTTTGTTTTTGAAAACGTCAATAAGAACCTTACGAATATGAAAAGGTGGTCGCGTGTGGCTGTTCTTGTATAGTCCCAACATGCTACAGCGCATGCAAGATAATACAAAATCGTATACGTAGTCGTGTTTTCTACTGTACTCATGAAGAATGTCTGACAAATTTCGAATTGTACATCGTTGTGGTAAACTCTTTGAAATCAAATGGACCAACGGGTGATTCTTTTTCGTTTCACTGAAAAAATTGCAGTTGATTACATATCTCAATACATCTGGCAGCATTCCTTCGTGAAACGCCTCGTCCTCCTCGAATAATTTCATCTCCGGCTGAAGACGCACAGCAGGCGGTTGAATAACACCGCCTGTCAAATTTATCTGAGTGCATAAATATTCATCTGTTAAAATAAACTTTTTTGCATCAATCAATTTGTCAAACCGTTCGTAACTTTTGTGCTTCATGATGCGTTGGATAAACGTCTTCTTACACGTTCCATAAATCCTAAATTCTGGAATTAAAATGGGTTCAGTGCCATACTCAGTATAACTGATGAGATCGAGGTGACTGATTTGCTTCTCAACCAACATGTCGATATAATTTATCAACGGAACATGCATGTCTTCGTAAAGACATAGAAAGTATTTGGTTTTTTGCGTCAGATCTTCCATTCTCTGTAAACCACGAATTTGATTTATTGTCTTTGCCAGCACACAGTAAATACGTCTTCCTTTTATTCTACTAGGATGCGTAGCGATCTTTAATGGATCCCATATCAGTTCAGATGGCATCCTTCCGTCAAATAGGTCAACCCTATCGACAAAGTTTCCTTGAAATAGATTTTCAACCCCATTACCTGTAAATTCAGTTTTTAAAAATTCACATATGTTAGGTAAAAAGGGGTGTATAAATTGCTTTCCGGGAACAGAACTATTTCGACTCTGTCCCCTCACTGAAAACTCGGAGTTACTTGAGAGTTGTTACGGGCGCTAGGCATGCTGTACTTCCATTGGATATATTTTCGTTTTCCATTCTCCTCTACAAGTCTATATGCGCATTGTTGGTGGAGGACTATAGGCTCCAATAATCCTTCGTAGGTCGATGGGTCCGAGCAGATGCAATTGGAAACATCATATTCGCCTGGCAATCCGACAAGATTGAAGTATGGTTGAAGTGTTACACCTTCGCGAATTGCCATTTGGTCTGCCCTTGTGTTCAACAGAGCCCTTGCAATTTCATTTCGCATGCACATTAAACAGAGTTTTTTTTCCGGGGGTCTTTTGTTGTCATCTTGAATTTTTTTCAACTGTGATGGTAGAAAAAATTCTGTTAAGATAAATGCATTATCGTTTTCGCAAAAAATTTGCAATCCTTCGCAATCTTTACCTGCCAAGCATGCTCGTTCACCCTTAGACGTATCTGGTGGACGTAAGAAGTCTTCCTCATAGGCTCTAGAAACAGCTTCCATGAATGGCCTCTCCTTATTCCGTTTGTTTTGTGCATGGATGTCAAACGTAGAAGGTGCGTCGTCTTGAATTATGCCACGAACTACAGGCCAGTCGAATGGACATACGTTATCATACGTTTGTCTCTTTTTGTTCTTGCTGTTGAAGAATGTAGTCGATGCGATCAACTCTTCTTTGTTCTCATCTGAAGGACGAAAATTGAGTTCGTAGCATTGGATTTCTGGATTTGTTTTTTCATCGACTGCTTTAGTCGGAATGGAGTGTCTCACCTGGAAAGCACTTGTCTTTTTCGGTTTTGTCTGCTTTTTACTGCTCTTCTTCCGCTGTCTCTTTTTCCTTTTTTTGTTTTGCTCTTCGACATCGCTATCGGAATCACTCTGTTCTGCCGATTTTGCTTTTTGCGATGTCTTTTCATTCCAGAACGCTGAAAATACTTTTTGAACTGTAACGTTTGATGTCATCTTAATTTAGTTTATCAGACGTATATATATATACTTCTTAAAACAATCTCTTAAGTAGTTATGTTTTTTTTGTTTCTAACTAATCGTTTCGTTGAATGTATGTTTATCTTAATACTTTCATTCATTTCTTATCAGTACGTAGGATGTCTCGGTGGTGTCTACGTGGTCGTAGCGTCTTTGTAGAGCAACTAAAACAACTTCAGAAAAAAAAGTGTAGAGCAAGTAGAGTTAAAATTAAGGTTTAATCAATAGCACGATAATACTTCTGGTTCTTATTATTTTACTTCTTTGAAGTTTATAAAGACGAAAAGAAAAGAAAAGACTCGGTGTATATATTCAACGCAACGATCTCTAAAGCAAATATGTTGGGTTATAACTCTAAAATGACGAGTTTGGAGCGACAAGAACACCATGAACAATTGAAGACGAAGTACAACAATAAAATTGACGATGAACTTGAGTATGCATACAAGTGGCTCGGCAATGGTGATTTCTTAGATGCCTTACACAACCAAGCACCGAATCAAATTGAATACTGTAAGCGGTCCATGGAGAACCCTCCGTTGAAATTGTTAGAAAAGATGCAACGAGATACCACTGTGAAAGCCATCACCTTGACAAAAAAAAAATGCGAAGTGGATGTCTTGTCAAAACCAGCGTGCTATCTGTGCGGAAAGACGTTGGCAAATTCTATTGTTAGTATCACCGACTTCAGTCTTCTTAAATGCAACTGTGGTCAACAATACGCACACATACAATGTGCCGACAATCACATATCCAAATTCTCACAGTGTAATATTTGTAAGAAATATATCATGTTGAATCACATCAGACATTCAAACTTGCAACGAACACTTCTGCGTTTTTAACTAAGTCGGCATTGGTGCCGTGGATTCCCAACTCCGCCCTACAGTAGTGAAATATAAAGGAAGTAATGATTTTTAATTTTTCAACATATTCCTCCTTTTTACATAATTCGTCTACGTGTTCTACCCTACCAAAAGGATCTTCTAGTACAAAATTACTACTGTCAACCATTCCTATGACCGACCGTATCATAAGCACCACTTGTTTCTTCAAAATATCGTTGCCATCTGTCTCTTTCTGTAGCACGTACCACGACGGTATGTTCTTCCTATCAAAATCTATACTCTCTATGTCTTTTTCAGCCGGTGGAGACTCTACATTGTGATACATTTTTCGTCTCTTTCTGTTGGTTTTAGTGCGCTTTTGTTGTAGAAATGTGTCTGGTATGTATGGTAGTACTACTTTTTGCTTCTTCGTTATCTGATATTCAACGCGATTATTTTCTGGAATTGAGTTGATAGACACATTGGGGAAGCACACTGTAAAGAATTTTTTTGGAAGCTTAAAGACATTCTCTTTATTGTCCATGACAGCATACTCGAACGCCTCACCCTTTTTCACGATAAATACATTATTCGGAGAAAGGACTTGCTTTGTTTGAGTAGCTTTAAACCTACAAGGCAGTGCACTTCCCACCCATATAATTGTATAATTCTCTAATGTACCCTTTTGAATAACTTTATTAAAATAATTAGTGTAGTTTTCTTGCGAACTTCTTGGCAATGGGTATCCCATTTTTCACAATAAAGTAAAGTCTTTATAGTTTAACGTAATCAAATCCCAACGGTTTGTTCAACACTATTGGAAGATTTGTTATTTCTACAATTCCAAACGATGTAGCGTCACCTTCACCCGCCTGACTAATATGATCATCATACGTGTGCGTCATGAAAAAATTTGGATCGAGGTAAAAGAAATGGTGATTTAAAAATGTGTTCGCCAGACCAGCTGTATTTGTCAACACTGTGACTGACTTCAACGTTTCGCCTTCAGTTTTCAAAGAAAATGTATGGAATGTAGTGGCAGGCCCTGTCACGCTTAAGTAACAATTCACATGAATTCCTCTGTGTGAAACAAATGAATTGTTGCTTATAGTTATTGGAGGGGACCCATACAACATACGCTCTTGTTTTATTACCATTCTACTGCTTTCTTGTTTTCTGAGCTTCGTACCTTCTATTTTATAATTGACCGCAAACTTTTTTGGAAAGTTCAACACATCCCGTTGCTGCCGTAGCCTAATTTGCACGAAAGTAACAACACACATGAAGAAGAAGAAAAACCAGCAGCACTTCATTTAAAAACTGTAAAAAACCCTTTTATACGGTATGATTAAAAAATTAGATATATATATTAGTTCAGTTATCACATCAATATGAAGAGATTATATGCATGTTTACTTGTATTACTATTTCACTGTGTGGCGGCCAGTAGGACTGGTCTTCAGCAGTACTGGAAATACCGCTTTGAAAACTCAATTTCTGGATTAAACATAGTCGATGTGGATTATTCACAGTCAAATGAAGTCGCGGTTTGCTATGGCAACGAAGTAAAATATTACAGCCATGATGGAACCGAATATCAGGAAAGTGCGACGATAGCGGTTGCCTGTACGTCGGTTGCAATATCAAAAGGACCTCACCTCGATACAACTACGGGTGCGACACAAATTATGATTGGGGAT